>Ga0116231_10008751_pt1 | contig 17562 bp, 15 predicted proteins | sample S1TSphgellanicum_2_FD_89695 | JGI IMG/M metagenome (GOLD analysis project Ga0116231, IMG submission 89695) | Host-associated microbial communities from peat moss isolated from Minnesota, USA - S1T2_Fd - Sphagnum magellanicum MG | ecosystem: Host-associated > Plants > Peat moss > Unclassified...
CTGCGTGCTCACTCTGTGCCGCGCCAACCCCCTACAAACCAAAAAGACAAGACCCCCCCCCCCCCCCCCCCCCCCCCCCGGTTGCAGAACCTTACGCATAAGGTCCCATTCTCGCGATGTCGTTGGACCTCTGTAATAGAGGGTGACCCGGATTAGGGTTTCCGCCGCTACGCGGGAGCGTGCATATTGGGGTTCCAGGATACTGTTTCTTGTGTCTTTGTTGCGTCTCTCGCTCTCTTCGACTTCGTCGCATCCTCGTGGATTTTTGGCTTCTGTTGTTGGCTGCCTCGGTTGTTAGAGAGATAGCAGTTGAACGCCTGCTTGTTTCGGTTTGTTCTGTTTCTTTGGGGTTTTGTTTGTTGAGCCTTTTTTTGGGTTTGTCTGGGCTTTGAGCGTTGTGAGGAGGGAGGAGGGAGTGTTTTTTGGAGCGAACATGGGTGGGAGGAGAGACTTCAGATGGGGAGATGCTGCGGAAGAGGACGATGGCATCGAGGGTGTATTGCCACCCACCCAAGTCATTGGGCCTGACGAGAAAGGCGTGAAGATCATCATTGAGTGGAGGAAAAACGAGGATGGGGTGCGGATCAAGGTCACCAAAACAGTTCGGGTGAAGAAGCAGGTGGGTTTTGATACTGGAACTTCTTCAAAGGGTTTTTCTCTTCCATTTAGTATGGTCTTCGATGGTTTCTTGTATCATATGTACCCTTCTTTCGGACGCCGCTATGCGCTTAGAGCGTGTTGATAAGGCTTGCTAGGTTTTACTGCTGAAGTTCAACATATGTACTCGGTCAGAGATGATGGCCCGGTTTAAGGTTGAAGGCTCTGCCTGCAGTCAGATTGCTAGTCCTTTGAAGCTTGATTCTAAAGCAAGAAGTAGCAACGAAAATTTCACGTAAAAGTCTAAGTAATCTTCCACTACTGGCATTTTCTTTCCTCCCTGCAGGCCTAGAAGTGCATCCTAGAATCAGCAGCCCATTTTTTCCTTCTGGATTTACGTCTTGCTGATGATTTTAGATATTTCAGGGTTTCTGCACTGTAATCTTTGCCCCTTAGGCGATTTGTATGTTTTTTTAATTTTGTGGTTTCTTGTATCTCTTCCTGTTGTAGGTGAAGAAGCTGAACCCAGCTGCAATCCGGCGGCGATCCCTGAAGAAGTTTGGTGATGCAGTGGGCCAAAATGCTTCTGAGAATCTGACTGTCGTGTCAACAGAGGAGATTTTTCTGGAGAGGACCAGGGCAGCTGGCACAAAGCAAGAAATTGAGAAGGGAGCTGATCTTGCAAGCCTCGGAAATGCATCACTTATTGTCTGCAGGACATGTGGAAAGAAGGGTGATCACTGGACCTCCAAGTGTCCCTTCAAGGAATTGGCTGCAACAAAGGGCTTTGCTGTTGGAGGTGAGAAGCCTCCAATGGATGATGACCTGGGAGGTCTGGTTGGATCTGCTGGAGCAGCCAGTGCAAAAGGATCATACATTCCCCCATCTAGGCGAGGAGGAGCCAGTACTAATGATGGTGATAGTATGCGTCGGGGGAGAGATGACAACTCCATTCGGGTCACAAACTTATCAGAGGATACCCGTGAACAGGATCTTCAGGAGTTGTTCCGACCCTTTGGTGCCATTTCCCGCATCTATGTTGCTTTTGACCGAGAAACTGGACTCAGTCGTGGTTTTGCATTCATCAATTTTGTCAGCCGGTGGGTCATCTCACATATTCTTTCACATTTTCTGAAGAATAAATCCAAACTAACAAATTACATTATCAACCAACCTTAGAAACAGGCTTGAGGACTTCAGGGTCTTGGTTCACACAACTCAAAATGAATTGACTTCCAGCACAAGATTCATAGATATGAATGTTTTCAATTATCATGTTTAGAGTATTGCTACTAGTATAATGAATTATGTGAAAGAACTTGATTATGCTGTGAAGTGCCAGGCTTGTATATGAGAAAGCAGTATGAAAATATGCTCTTTCCTTGCAATTTCTAGCATATTATATTTAGTGATCATTCTAGATTGAGGTCTGTCAACGCATCTCCCTGTGTTGTAAACCTAAGCAGCAAGTCTCCAGCTCAATTTCACATTGATGAAACAGCAGTAGATGATTTAAGTTTTGCTCATGATCTGGTCTGTCAACATGTGACTGTTTTGGTGTGATGTGCTGATTCAGTGATTCAATACTGAAATTGTTTGCAGGGATGATGCTATTCGAGCAATCAACAAGTTGGATGGTTATGGTTATGACAATCTCATCCTCCGAGTGGAGTGGGCTACTCCAAGGGCTGATAGAGCTTAAGTTGCTAAAGCAGCTTTTTTTTTGCATGGCCGACAAGATTCTTGCAAGCCAAGTGATACAAAGCCTCTAGGATTGCTTTAGTGAGGATCTTTATATAAACTGCTTTGTTAGTTTATGCAGAGGGGGCCAGGTTGAAATTGTATTTTCTGTCATTCATGTGGATCATTACAATCTCAACACTGTTTTTTTAAGGTTCTGTGTCAGGTTTCATCCTTGAATAGCTTAATTCATCTGGTGCAAACTGAAATGCTTTGGGTTGCTTCTTGATCAGTAAGTGGATGTGTCTCAGACCATGAGCCAAAGAAGTTTCACAGTGTGGTCTTCATCTTTTTAGGAGGACAGAAACATGATGCCTCATCGCTTCAGTGCAGGAATAGTAATCATCATGAAGATGATTGGAATTGAAGATCTGTGTTGTGAGAATTTGTCATGCCTATTTGGGATTTTAGTTTGTTAACTCAAGAGTTTCATACTGGTTTGACATTTGTCAGACATGCATATGTACACTTTGAAGTTGGGGATTGGATGCCAATTGAATCACAACACTGGAGCATAGGTGTTTGTGGAGTATTTGCATTTGCCTCCATGTTGTATGAAATAAAGTATGTAGGTAGAAAGAGATTGGATTGTGCATTTGATTATGTCAATGATGATGACAGAGATTATGTAAGGTGGCTGATATCTTCATTGTCTTCTTATCTGTTGATGTTCATCTTTGCAGTCAATGTTTCTACTGGCTTTCTAAGGGGTCTGGAGAGTTGAAGCATGATCTAGCAAATGGCACTGTCTATCCTGCATGGTGGTAGAGCAGGTTCTTCAGCACACAATATACTTCCCATGGATGGCTGAACACTGTAGTGCTGTTTGTTGTGCCCATGCTTTTAAGATCTCTGTAATCAAGTCAAACCAGAGAAATAAGATTCTCATGTAACAGAGTTGTTCTATGAACTTGTCATTTTTTGTCATGTAACAAATCTGTCTATGATTATGTGCATGTAGCAATTACAATCATCTACTGACTTGAGGCTCCTGTTGTTCTTCTTCTAGGCCACCAGCACCCTTTCCCTACAAAATGCCACATGAACTTGCCATTCTTCAAACAATCAAACCATCAAACCAAGATACAAGGATGCCTGTACAAGTTTTTCAACACAAAGAACCCTGTTGAAGTTGAATGCATGCATATAATTATGGTGACAGAGAGCTCTGACAAACTTTAAAGTGACATGGCATTGGCAGATCTCATTAAACATAACACCTGGAACATGAGCTTGAAGTAGAACCAAAGTAGACACAAGCATAATGGGTCAGCTAGACAATCACATTGCTGAAACATTTAAGCAGGTTGAGTCACAAATCATCCTTGATTACTTCTGCAACAAGACAACAGCTTCCTATTAATTTTGCTACAAATGAAAAACAAAAAGTAGCAAACAAGATGACAGCCATCACATTGCCTACGCTCCATCATGATCACCACCCCTTATGATGCAACATGAGGAACCAGAAAATACATCTTATCACCTCTACCTCAGAGACAGAGGACCAAAAGGATCCCTGTCACAATGGTACATGAGAATACAAAAGCCCAAAGGAACACATGCAAGTCTATCACATGCATGAATGATAGATTCAAACCTCATCTTGAATCCCATCCATTGTCTCCTTCTCTTGTGTATCATAGAACCATTTGAAAAAACTGTAAACCCTAAACCCATATTAAACTTATCCAAAGGCACACTCACACCAGTCACTTCGCAATGAGTGGAGTGCATAAACAGAATGGATATGCTTTGAAACTTGAACCACATTTTAAACAGACTAACTTTTTTTTTAAATGTCAATCCTTGTCTCACATGACATGCAATTCAATTATACACCAGATGTAAATGGTGTCCTCTATTCTCCTGGCAGATGAAGGTCCTTATCACCATTATCAGACCAGAAAAAGTGGCTTCAATGCAAGAGAAGGGGAATGTTGCACATCAAGCAGAGTTCACAATTAAAATAGAACATATCCAAAAGAACAAAGTTGCCACTTCAACAACACAAACCTGTAATCAACATGCAGCCCACTTGTGTCCTTATTTATCTCCTATTACACCATTTGTCAAATCCTGCCAATGCATTAGCTTGGATCCCACATCCCCTGGAATTTCAGCAATGGGCCGTCAGCACACCTCTAGATGGGCTAGGAATTGGAAAGGTGGTCATCAAAGGCAGCTGGAAAGAGGATCATGACGTGACATTCAAGGAAAAATCGGGTTTACAAGTGTCATCCTGACCTACGGGGGAGAGTGTGTAATCAACCTGATTAGCATCCTCCAGAATAACAAACAGTGCTGCTACACATACTGCCAACATGCAACTCTTGATCGTTCATGAATTGGATCACATAAGTAAGAGATCACTAGTGTTGATCTAGTCATGTCTGTTGGGCCTGCAAGGTTTCAGAGGCACATGCATAATGCCAATGTGGCCCTTGCTGCCTACCCAAACCACCTTCTCCTTGCTATGAGGTCAAATCTGGTGTTGAGATTGGCTTTGTGAACAAATAATCTATGCCATTTGGTAGTATGAGCATATGCCACAGCCTGAGAGCCTGTGGTAGTACTTCTTTCCTGACTGTGCAACTCCTCGAGTACAGAATTTCACATGTTATAGACAATGTGGAATTGACACAAGCTTTAGTATAACTGTAAAGCAGTCAAATCAGGTGTAATGATTGAGGGAAAAAGCACTCACAAAGTTAATGCTGTACCCAGATTTAACATCCTTGGAAGTCCTCTACATCCAGGGAGTCCAGGTACTTGAATATCTGAATTGAAGCACATCCACCATCAACAACCTGAATAGCCTGTTGCTACAATATCTTCATAAGTACTGAGAGTTCCTTGATACTTATGATTTAAGACAACCGTGAGATGACCATCATGGATATTTCAGATATAAACATGAAAAAGAGGAAACCCAACCCTAAAGAAAAGGGAGAATACAAGACCTCAACACAAAACTGAGGAGTGATTTGAACATCTGTAACAGTCATAAGAATTTTCATGGACCTTCAACAATTCCCAGCAATGGATGTAGGATAATGTCAAATATTAACCAATGCACTGAGTTTCTGTCACAGGTCTGGCTGTTACAATGTAAAGACATCTTACTTCTAACTGCACAAAGCAAACAACAAGACTGCAAACACTATGATCCATCAGGTACCATATGGAAATTCCACTTGCTGCTTGCCTGTAGCTGAGAAAATGAATGTTACATGACATTCTATCGTATTCCTACAATGACATCTTTGTGACCACTGTAAGACAGAAACAACAATAAAAAGACCTGCCATTTCATCCTCACATGTCAGGAATTTACTGTGCACGGGGTGGCCCAAAAACTGCACATGACAATACACATGGGAAATCAACAACAGTTGCTCTACTTCAGTAGATATGCACTCCCAAATACCATGTTCTGAAAACTGCACTTTAACTATAGCTGTGATAACTAACACTTAACCAACTTCCATCCCAAGAAATCAATGGATATTTTGCATCATTACACAATGTTCCTGGGGTTATAGACATATGTCTACAGACAGAGACACAAGTGCTAAACTGCTCGATACGCACTATTTAAGTCAACCTGAATAGGATTGCAAGATGACGAGATAAAGAGGATATAACGAGTTCATATCTGACAGAATAGGAAAGAGGAAACAGAAAACTAAAAGACAGACAGCAATATTACATAATGTACCTGGGGTTTTAAGAAACAATAGCAGACATACCACAGTTAGCCAAGGATCATGAATGTTGAGGATGATACCGTTGTGTTTGTCATAGACAAGGGTGCCAGATTTCATTGTACTTCTGCTCCATCTCCAGAACCTTGTCACTCCACTCCTCATTCAGCTATTTACCCTTTATTGTATCAAGCTCTATCCGAACAGCCCCTGACTATTGAAGATGACTCCTTGACACAGTGTGGGAATACCATTTCATTATGTTTAGAAGTGCAAAGCAATAAAGAACTCAATGGAGTGAGCCTGAGCAGGCAACCTACATTGTGCTAAAAGCTTACGTGCAGCAAAAAGGGAGAGGCTGAACATCAGCATTTGCACACACACACATACACATATTACAAGATATATATTCACAAAACAATTTGAAGGTAACAATTGTGTCAATCCAAGCCAAACAAACATGACAAGGATGAGTGTGATCATGACCTTGTGAGCATTCAAAATATGAAAGTAGAACATATTCTTATTCCATCAAATGAGCTTCTCAAAAATTTGGATGCATGTTTCTAATATGTCTATCTACTATTGTTGTTGTTGTTGTTGTTGTTATAGGCCCTTCTATCGACCAATGATCCCTATGCTCCTTTTGAGGGGAGGGTCCAAGTAAAGCACTTGCAAATATGTCATTTGAAGAGAAGGATTTGACTAGGTAGTGACTTTGGCCCCTTTACACTAGAGCTTGAAAGCCCATGACCATCCAAATAAAAAGTCTCTAACTCAATTGAGAATTGGAATGATTAGTCCTTGGAGTTACCATGATGGCCATTAACATGTGTGCTAAACTCAATTTGGCAATTCATCATGTTGGGATTCTTACCAACTTATTTAAAAAACCCACCTCAATGGCGAAATTAGATATTGGAAGTATGGAAAGGATGCAACATTATCTACAAAGAAAAGGCACAAGTTGTTAATTGGGTGTTAAGAGATGCAACACATTGGTCTATCGATATCACTTCAACAACTTGGGTTTAAGGTTGTAGAGATAACATAAGAGAAAACAATGTCATTTACAAATGATGATCATCGGCAAAACTAATGGAAGTGGTTCAAAGTAAAACATGTTCAATTGATTTTGAAAGTGATTAAAGGTGAGTAAAGCCAAAGGGATAAATGCAAGCAATTAGACTATGGAAATGTGAATGGATGAAAAATGGACATTAAATGCAATGTGAATAATGTTTCATGGTCCAAGGGAATTCATGCCAGCCCACCTATTTGAAATGGGTTTGACATGAACTATGTTAGACCACCATGATTGGGCTATATATATATATATATATAATTTATACTTCTAATTTTTGCACAATACCCACTATAATACATTTGAATCAAAATTACAAGGAGAGTGAGTTGTTATTGATTTTGGAGGTAGTTAAAGCCAACCAGCTTAGACCTTTTATTAAAAAATAAAATATTTTTTCTTTTCACTTTGAACCTCATTTTGGAACTTGTAGCATTTTTTCTCTCTTTTTAATTGGTAAATTTTTTCAGGTCAAATTTTGCAAAAGTGCCAATAATCTGATTTTGATTTATACAAAAGATTTTTTTTTAATAAAAATGCCAAATGAAGAGGGTCCTACCACTAATTTTGTAGGTAGTTAAAAACTAGCACTTGGGACCATTTTCTTTCATTTCTTCAACAATTATCTTTTCATTTTATCCCCTCTTAGAACTTGAAATGGTTTTTTTTAATTACATATAATATCAGGTTTAAATTAAAATTTAACATGGTACCAAAAGTTACTTTTTTTTTTTTTTTAACTTCGTTATAATATATATGTTAAGGTACTTCAACACGTGATGCTTGGGCCCACACATAAATGATTGCTAAATTCCCACAATATGACCTTTGGATGTATTTTGAAGGTTCTTAGGATTTCCATAGTCACAATCCTTCACCATAATGTAAATGGGCCCTTTAGAGAGGATAAATGCAATAAAGCTATAAGCACTCACTCACTAGGAATACAAGTTCATGTTCAAGTATAGACGAGTAGGTGTTAATTCACTTAAGGCCATTGTGGTACATCGTAAAATTGAAAACGGGGGAAAAAATAAAAACATTAAATGGACAAATCATTTCAAAGTAAGAAATTAAACCTTAGAAGTTACTATGTATTAGGTAACCAACAAGGGTAACCATGTTACTAAACATAGTCAAGGCACATTTGCACCAAAATCATGTTAAGTAATCCAATTGCCTTCACTAGTTACCAGACATAATTGATGTCCATAGTAGCTACCATGGACATCAATTAAAACATTGTTTTGCTACCACAACACTTGAATCTTCCTAAACATTGATTATGGAATACTAAAACAACAATGAAAGATAACTATGCATTTTTCCAAAATGTAGGAAAGCAATGATGTTTATAAAGAAACATAGTGAATGAGTTTTTAAATATTTACTTTATTTTTATGATTACCACCATAATACCTTTTTAAATTTAGTAATAATTAAATTATTTTGAATATATATATATATATTACTGCCATAATAATTTTTCAATTTAATAGTAATTAGATTTTTTCGGAAATCTCAAAAATTTTGAAAATCATTTTTTTGAAATGTTGAAATTTTTTATTTATAAAGGAAGGAAAAATAATAAAATTGGTGGAAACTTAGGAGTTTATTGCTTCATGTGTTAATCCACCATTGTAAAGCAAGTATCCAATAATTGAAAAAATATATCTATCCTATATTTTGTGGAATATTATGTATTTTCATTTTTGCAAAAAGAAAAAAGAAAAAAAATGTTGTAGAATATATCATTATATTAGAGGTTTAGAGTCAAATAAACATGTTTTAAAAATTATCTATATTTATTGAAAAAATTTCACAAAGTATTCTTTTACCATTGAAGTGGATTTTGAAAAATAAAATAATTATTCAACACTTGAATTCCAAACTTGAAAAGGTTTAGAATACTACAAATGGACAAACCATTGAGATCCATTTTATAACTACTATTACTACTACAAGTGATGTTTAATGTGGTTGTGTCCCATTACCTATGCCAAGGGGACCCTAGCCTTCCTAAAAACAAATAAGGAAGGGCTCAACAAACACCGGTGGTGAATTACTAGCACTTGATGAAAATATCCATCTTATTGCTTTCTATGGATGACCATGTCATTCTCACCTAGGTGGCCAAGGTTGTGTAGGTGTCCCACCGCCCCCCCTTTTATTAGGACATTGTTATTTTCCACCTATGCATCCCCTTTCCTTTCATCATCTCTTCCTTCTTTTTTCATTATTGCTTCACTTTTGTGAACTATTTGCAATCTTTGCAAGCAACACAAGTTGGCACCAACCTCTTACAAACCACAAAAAACTCTTTGTAAGCTCACCAAACCTATTTTCCCTTGCTCATTGTTGCTTGCCATTGTAGGTCATTTTCATAGTTGTTTGTTGTTTCACCCTTCCGCTCTCATCACCAATAATCATTTGGTTGGGAAAAATAAAATAAAATCATAGTACCTTAATGGTTTTGGCACAAATAATATTATTTTATAAATGCTGAAATTTTCAAATTGTTTTTCTCAAAGACCAATTTTTATGAAGGAAAATGAAAAATGTTTTGACATATTCAAAAATAATCTTTTTTCAAAATGGAATTTTTGAAATAAATAATTGTTCAACATACATGTGTTAAAGTTGCCCCCTATATTAGAATACTATACTGCAAATTCCCAAGTGTTTAAAATAACATTTTACCACATTTTACCCAAATTTCTTTTTTGGGGAGATTATTGCCATGGTTTTTGTATATTGATTATTGTTTAAATAGTTTTCTACAAAGTGTCACCAATCAAGGTGAAACTTGTTTTGGGATGTTCACCATTGCGGTTACATCACAAAATTGAAAATAAAAAACTAATTGCCAAACTCTCCAAGTTGTTAAATTGGTTTCTACTATTCATGGCAAGCCACTAATCTTGACAAGCCACGTTTGTTTTTCATTGTTCATTCGTAGCAAAGGTTGCCCCCCATTCATAGCAAAGGTTGTTATTAAGGTTGTCAAGAGAACCATAGTGCATCAAAGCTTGGTTTTCTTGAGTCAACCATGATGGAAATAAAGGATACCAAGGTGGTTTGATTATAATAGCAAAGTTTTACCACCTTTGAATTTTGGTTGGTTTTTTTTAGACTTTAATTACAACTTAATTATAAATCATAGGTGTAGAAAGTATTGTCAAACCATTTGAATGGTGAGAGGAAAGTTGTTTGTCATGTTGCAACTTTACATATCGTGTTTAGTTTCTAGGAATAAACCACATGTAGCAAGTAATGTGTTGACATACTTGTAGAATGATACTTGCAACTTTTGAAGTTATCATTGTCATTTTTTCCTTGCAAAACATTGTGTTTTCTTTCTATGATTACACATTGGGTTTTGCTTTACTTTGGGGTCACATTACTCCATTTGTGTAGAACAAACAAACACCGAGTAAACAATGGATTACCTATGTGTTAATAGACATAGTTTAGTACAATGATGTTGCAATGGTGGTTGAAATTACCTTTTGATTGCACAGTCTTGTAATAATCATGCATGTCTAGTTTTGTATTGTTGATGACAAGAATTTGGCCAAGGTTGGTTTCATTGAGTTCAAAAAATTAGTTGGAAAAAATAAAACCCCAAACATATATCACTAGAGAACTTTGCATAGAAGTGAATTGCATCTAGTTTCAATAAATCTAACACATCAAAAATGCCCAAAAGAAAATCCAAGGCAACAAAAAAAAAATCATGTTTAATTTGCTACAAACTTAAGTTGCTTTCGTTTTTTGCATGTTTAAAATGTCAAGACACACAACTACCAACAACAACAAATCTAATAAGGAATCTATTGTTATAAGATATAATGGTCATGCAATCTAGTTTTTTGTACTAGAAGGGTCAATGTTTATTTTCTTATGAATAAAAATATGGTGGTGAAATGCAAGTTTGATTCTTTGTCATTTCTTATAAATTGTACGCACATTATCATCTATTTTCACATTGTAAGGCATTGAAAACAATGTGAAGGGATGCAAACATGAAGGTTTTTTTTTTAGTGAAAGATGCATTTTACAAGACTTGAATATTACATCAACATATGATGTGAACATGGTTCAATCCCCACAAACAATAAAAAGTAACATCCTTGCTTCCATGATTGGATAGTTCAAGGTTTTCCATAGAAAAGCGGAATTTGTTTATGCAAGCTCTAATTACAATTAATGATTGATTTAGTGGATGAGTTAATACTTTAAAATCATTGCCCAAGTTTGCAAGAACAAGTAATTCATAAATTAATGAAACATTGTTTTCTTGCTTTCAAGTTTGGAGGATATTATATTATTTATGAAAACAAATTTGTACATTGCCAAGATTTGTGAGTATGATCGATGATCTTAAAAATCCCAATATAATGCATTTTTGTAGTTGGGTATAAATGTCTAACTCTATCTAATCAAATTTATAGTTATAATTGTTACTTTGTTTGATATCATCCCTTTGCAATGGCTTGTTTTACATAAATTGTCAAAATTGGTCATATATTGAACATGATACCTTGATCTATTTACCATCAACTTTTGTTTGCACAAGTTATCACAAATCTTTGACTTGTTTTGGGCAACTTGAAAATTTTATTATAACATTTTGTGAAGTTGAAAACATGCCATTGGTTCACATCAATTTCATTTAAGCACCCAAAAAAAAAGGTCTATTAAGAATTAATTGCATGTGTATCAATAAATTGTTTACAAGTTTGCATCTTAAAACAATGACAATCCATCTAATGTCATATGCTACAAACACTAATGTTGACCTTGCATTAAGTACAATTTTGACCTTTGTAAATGTTAATCATATTTTTATAAATGTTAATATAGAACCTTTATAAATGTCAAATAATTAGTTTTGATAATAATTACATATTTGACTTTTGTAAGTGTTAAATCAAAATATGTATAAATATTAAACTAACTAGTTATTAGTTAGTATATTAGTTCCTATTGGTTAGGTAACTACTTTAATTACTAGTTAGTGCTCCATATTTAAATTAATGTTAGATAACCAGTTTAATTACTAATAAGAACCACCAAGCCTATAAAAGGAGATGAGTTTGAATCTTTTATATTCTTGTTCATTTGTAATAGCATGCACGAGAGTTTGTTTTGTTATGTTTTGAATTTGAATGTATACATTGTGTTTAGTTTGAACATGCATGCATAGGAATAATGAGATTATTCATGTGTAAATATTTTTCAGAAGTGTATACTTTGTCTATGAACAACTAAACTTTCAATTCCAAGTGTTATTAAAACAATATGCTTTATTCTTTACTATTGGATTGTAAGGCTCACTTGTCATTGTGAATGATATTTCTTTTAAAATCTATAAATTCAGTATAGACATACAATGTTAATTTTGAAATCAACAATATTGTGAGAACTTCAAAACATAAATTTGTGTGATTATCTTTATTAGTATTTAGTTTCCTATGCCTTAATGTATTAGTCAATGTCTCAACAATAGCTAGCTCCCACTAAATTACTTATAATTGGAAAATAAAAATAATTATGAAAAATGGCTATGTGTAATTACAAGATATGGAATGCATTGCATTTGGGATCCTACTATAGGAAAACATATAGGGAAGGGGAGTAGATGAGGTGTTATCCACTAACATTTTTTTAATTGTTGGTATCATTGTAAATGTTAAGGCTCATTAGCTTTGAACATGTTACCATTCACATCTCATGTAAAGAATTGGCATTTTTTGTCCTATATATATATATATATATTGTGATGTAACATGAGTGGCAATGATCCATAATACAATTTAGCCAAATCTGGTTGTAAGCAAAATATGAATGTAAATATTAAAAATAGATTTAAACATCTTCAGTTGGTTAGAACTTGGTGTAGAAGATGGAAATTATCCTAGGAACATACAATTTTTTTCAAAATTTAGCAATTAAAACCTCACAAAAAATTTATTTTCACAACTTTGGAAAAACAATTTACCAAGAGGTGAAAAATTACCAAGAATAAAAAACATTGTGCACTTGCTCGCCCACATGAAAATCGCAACTTCTACATATATTGGATGAAATGTGATGATCTTCTTTTTTATTAAAAAGATTTTATTTTCATTGTTTAGTCATGGAGCAAGAAATAATTATGTCACCTCTAAATTTTATATTTGTTATGTGCTTTTTAGAAAAGTTCTTCAAACTAAATTTCTTTTGTTTAAATAGTAGCTAGAGTTGACATTATTGAAAATATATTCCCAAGGGTATTACATTGTTTAGATGCAAATAGACTTTAAAAAGTTTTTGTGGGGTTATTATGTCAAAAGCTCATTCATCTCAAGACTACTTTAATTTGAAGATCTTACTTTCGAAGTTTATGTGATATCCAACATGACTCATTGTTAGATCACATTTAATGTTCTTTCTATGTATGTTCACCATGGACAAGTTGTGAATAATGGAAAATGGACTATTGTTTCTCATGGAAGTTTGGCCTCCAATATAAGAAGGAAAAGGTCACTTTATGACAATCACAACAACACCAACATGATTGTCCAACTCTTCCAAAAGATTTTGACATTGAGACATTTGATGATTGCAACTTGCAACACATCTCATGGAGTACTTAAGGCAAGACAAATAAAGACTTTTCAAATTTGACATCTAAAGTGTGAGGTGAAAACTTGAAGTCATCGATAGTTATAATTCTTAAATTCCTTTTTAACATAACCTTTACAAATTGAAAACATTGTATTTACACATTAACATCATAAGGACTCAATTGAAGCCACCCACATAGATAGGTCTTATAACATGCATGTGAATGTTTTTTTGTGTTACAAGGTTATTTTTGTGTTTTATTTTGTTATTTATAATGCCTTCTACATAGGATTTTTTAAAAATTAAAATATCCTCAAATAATGATACATTTATTTTTTTGTTATGTAAACATTATTACATATTTTAATAGTTATTATGATCTAAAAATTGAATCAAATAATTATATAAACATATGTTGTCAATTATTCACATTGAAATATTTGAAATTGTGATTGACATTGAATGTATTTTGTTTCATAACATTATCAAGTAATGGAGATATTAGTTCAAGTTTAGGAGGATCAAAATTGGATAATTGCCATTGGAACTTGGGAATCCTCACTCTTTTGCAAACTAAAACGTTATTTGGATTGATGCTTTGGATATTTTAAGATTCTATGGTTTCAAGGGACTAGTTATCTATGTAATGGTGTAATTATTTTATATTCAAAATAATTATTAGTTCAATACATTTTCAAAAAAAAAACTTTCCTTTCTTAATAACATGGACATGAAACATGTGCCTTTCCATGTCCATGTTATATTGTAAAATCAAATTTGTGATTGACATAAATAATCATGAACTATTGGAACACATATGCAAACATATGAAGGAAATATAAAAGGGGGAGAAGGGGGAGGAGATATTATCAAATTGATAAACCTTCATATCCTTTACCATTGTTTTTACCTCTTTCTCACATTTCAAAGTGAGGTTTAAATGAAAACCTAAAGATTTATTTAAAGTACATTCCATAAATCCAAAGCTTTTAGTTCAACCATGGGGTTCTAGTTTAGAATCCATGCTTCAAACCATGCGGGCATTTTCACAATCAATGTACCCAAAAGGATGGTCTAACAAAAAAAGGACTACAAAGAATTATTTTTAAATTTTTATTAGATTTACTATTTTATGCTTATAGTGAATTGGTATATGACTATAATTAGAATGATGTCATGTTAATCTATTAAATAAATTGGATATAATATATGTCCTTTTGGGTCCTTTTAAATAATTTGAGTCATTGTCTTAATTCAAATTTTCATCTTGAAGGAATAAAAAAGAATGTACTAAACAATGCAATTCATTTCAATTTTCTTTTATGTATAAGTAATGCATACTTCTATGTTTGGCAACGTTCATATAATGCATTTGATTAAATAATATACTATATAATTTTTTTTTAAGGCTATAAAATCCATTCTGAACAAGCAACAAAGAAAATGATTCCTTTTTTTTCCATTTTTGGTTGATTTTTTATATTCCCTAGGCTTAGGATTTATAGCCCCAAGTGTCGACAAAACATGCAAGAAAACATGTTAAATTATATAAAAAACTTATGTACTCATTTTTTGCATTTCTAGGTTTCTTACCAAAATATTTATGCATAATTACATACATATGTGAAAAATCACCACCACCATGAAAATGATCATAATTTGAATTATCATTAATGACCATCAATTTATTTTTCATAGTTAATATCTTTCACTTAAATTTATTTGATTTAGACTTTATGTTTGAAAAATAGCGAAAACCAAATCTTTGAGTCCTATGTCAAAAAAGGGGTACCCTAATTGTGAATATGCCCATCTATATAATTATGTAATGATGTCATTATGTTAGTCAAAATAAAATAAATTGATAGCCCTAACTTCCTTATTTCTTCCCTTCACTGATTTTACTTTTACAATTTTACCTTTTTAACAATACATATTTATCATATACCTTTTGAAATTTTCATTTTCAATTATCTTATTTCTTTTTCATAACTACATTCATTTCCTTTATTCACATACATGAATATGAAACAAATGTAGCAATTAAAATATATATATTATTTAATTCAATTTAATTCAATTGTTGTGGCCATTTCAAATATCAAAGGTAATTAGGTTTAAAAAATTATGCAAAAATAACAATGCAAACAAAGGGCACAAAAGTTGGGGGCCCAATTGGGCATCAAGGCTAAAAAATATTTGTATTTAAATTCTTTAAAAAATCAAAAATTGTTCTCTATATGTATATATATCATTTTGTGAAAAAAAATCATTTAAAAAAATCATAAATCATAGGTATACATTATAATATTTGGATATTTTCAAGAAAATATGAATTACATTTAATTTTATAATTTTTAAATTGACACTATGTAACCTTGGATTAAACCAAAACTTTTTCCCTAGATATAGGTTCCTATTGTGAAAATTGGATCTAGGACCTTGTTGTTTAATGTAATCAATATTAACCAACATAACTAGACATTGATTAGAATGTAGTTGAACCTTGTTAAATAATGTTTCCCTTGAATAAGTTGAATGCTCATTTTAAATAATGGTAATAGTGTTTGAAATGGCAACAATATTAAATCATATTATCTCATGATGACTATGAATACATCGTTTTGAAATATCTTTTAAAATGTTTTAATATGGTATGTTAATCAACAACATCCCATATATTTGAATTGTTTGATAAAATGTATGTAGCTTCTACATAAGTACATCCAAATGTAGTTTTCAATCAATTGATAAAGTAAATGTCATATTAGAATTTGAAAATCATATCAAAATTATACATATTATAATCAACATATAGGTCATAAATTTAATTAAAATATTTGTTGCCCACAACTGTACCTATCACCAATTATTTTCCCAAAATTTCAACCATCATAGTTTTTATGGTTGAAATTAGTGGTGTCCCACAACATTTATTGGGTTGAAATTTCTTTTCAATTTCAATTACAAATCTTGAGTTTGGTGCCTAAACTATAGCTAGATAGTAATGCCACAATTTATTCAAAATCAACATAAAATATTATGGTTACAAGTTATAACATTTGAAAATTTGGCCATTCATGAAACTTGGATTATATTTCCATTGGAAGGGTTTTAATTGGAAATAGACAATTTTACCAATATTTAATGTTGGATGGTTAAAATTTACAAACACAACATGACTTCGCATGGAGATTCCTTTATTTTCTCCACAATGAATGCCCATCCAAAAAGGAAATTTCCTCATCTAAAAGTCACCATGTAATTTATCATATTAATGTCCAAGCAATATTTTCTTTGATTTTCTTTTGGCGGTATAGGTTTCATGGTCTATAGTTGATTTAGTCATCATAGCCAATTATAAATACTAAATTTTAATATAAAAAACCACAATCTTAGTAACTCTTATTTTCCCCACAAGTTGGCTTGAAATACAAATGCATATAAGTCCCATGTCCCACCTATTAATTAAGAGGGAGTTGTTGAAGCATGCAAATCAAAAACAAAATATTTCATGACTTGGCAAAAAAATTCACATTTCAGTTTTATAAAATAAAATAAAATGTCAACTCCATAATTATCCTCAATAGACAAACAAAAATATTATTTTTAATAAAAAATAGTTCACACATCATATGATTTGGGTTTTTCATTTTTCAAATTTTTTATGTGAAAAATTGGCGAATTTTCTTCCAGAAATTTTTTAAATAGTCAAATTTAGACTAGAAGAACATCTTCCAACCTTACACCAAACACCCACCCATTACCACCCCCACCGATCATATTTAAAACACCATCAAAATTCGCACTCAACTCTCCTCC
>Ga0116231_10008753_pt1 | contig 17561 bp, 3 predicted proteins | sample S1TSphgellanicum_2_FD_89695 | JGI IMG/M metagenome (GOLD analysis project Ga0116231, IMG submission 89695) | Host-associated microbial communities from peat moss isolated from Minnesota, USA - S1T2_Fd - Sphagnum magellanicum MG | ecosystem: Host-associated > Plants > Peat moss > Unclassified...
CAGAAAGCAAAAAAAAAAAAAGGACCAAAACAAACGAGGAAGAGGAATGTCGAATTCCGCAACAATTGAGAAGCGAGGGTACACAAAGAAAATAGCGAGAACTGTTTGTAAACACAGAAAAGCAAGCTGGAAAGGACTGACGAAAACGTGCGAGTCAGCTTCCGAAAAAACAACCAACAAACAAACAAAGAAAACACAGACGCAAATGAATAAACAAGTAACAGAGTTGTACCCTTCCCCCCGCCGCCCCCACGCCCTCCTCCCCCGGCGCTCTTGTGACGACGCAAATTGACGGCGTCGGCGGCGGGATTCGAAACGCTTCCCGGGGACGTACGATACCCATTTGAGTGGTGGAAATTAATTTTCGTGTTTTTATTAAAATCTTAATCTCCCAGACAAACAAGTGGGCTCGCTCACCACCGCGTACAGAATCAGAGAACTGTGGTCCCGGTTCTTTTGGGGGGGCGGATATCAGAAGCAAAGAACCGTTTTTTTGGTCTTGGTTATATTTTTAAAAACCATGAGAGCCTTTTTTTGAAAAAAAACACTAGGATGAATGGAAATTAGAAATACGTAACTTCTTTCCATCCTCCCCCCCGTCCCAAACCCCAAGGGAATTTCAGTTTGTGGTTGGATGTTGCGTCTTTTTCATCATCCGAGAATTTTGATCCTTCATCAGGCATTGTGGTTCTTAGTAATTATGGTTCTCATGCGGTTTTCTAGTTTTCTAACATTTTGTATTGAAGAGAATGGCAGTGGCGGTTTTTGAAAAAGAAATCAAAATGAAAGAACTGGTGGTTCCAAAAGAACTACCCAGGGAAGAAAAAACCCAAAAAATTAATAATAATAATAATAAAGAACCGGCGGTTATTTTATTTTCTCCATAAACATTTGAAACTCATGGTTACAAATCAGTTTTTTGATCTGATTCAAAAAGCACAACTCAAAAGATTAAGAACCACCTTCATAACCGTTGGGGTCATCATAGTCGAAGTAATAACCTTGGTCTTCGATTTAGCCATTTTTTAGTAACAATCTATTGTTGTGCATAAGAGTTGGTTATCAAATAACCGCCTTGATAATCAGGTTGATATTGGTTACATGGGGTAGGTTTTAAGATCCAAAGTTTCAGAATTTTTTGGGTGATGGGCCAATCAAAATGACCCATTGTGAAAATATTTTTAAAAAAAAGTAAAAAGAGCTTCGAGATGCACCACAACTAATTAATACAAATCACAATAGGCACCCAAGCTCTTGTAGAAAGCCTAGGCTGAAAATGGTCATGAACAAAGTTAGGAATGAAAATTTTACTCACAACAAAGGAGGTGAGATAACATGAACTAAGAATATGCATGCAAGATATTCCCCAATAGCACCAAAGTTAGTCTCACATTCTTGGCCCAAAAAATGTGGGCTTGTATTATAAATAAATAGGCTAAAGGGGAATGCCTCCTATAGCTAAAGGCTCTTTTTGAAGAAGGTTGAAAATTGTTAAAAACTTTTTGTGAAGGACCAATCAAAATGGTTTATTGGAAAATAAAAATTTAAAAAAAAAAAAACCCCATTGAGCTTTGGGATACATGCACATTGGGATGCACATACAATTAATTAAAATAGATTAAAAATAGGTATAACCACTTTGGATACACGATATATATATATATATATATACCCTTTACAAGGGGCTTTGTAAGTGGAAATGAAATTTCTTTTTACACTTACATAAGGATTTAGGGTTTTAGGTAGACTCTTTATGTGACTCAAACCACATTCCCACTCCTACAGTTAGTTTGTGTCCATTATATGGTGGCCAAGGGACACGCCAGCACCTAGGTGGACGCTCTCACATGAAGGGTTTCTGCTTTCTTTAGGTGAGCGACCTCCATTGGATGTCACTTACCCAGGTTTTTAGGGTTTAGGGTTTAGGGTTTAGGTTTACCCTAAACCTCTAGACCTTCCACAGCGGTGGCATCCCTTGGCCCACAACAGATGCAAACAAAAGAAGTCTCTTCCCTTTGGACACAGCCAGTACAGAAACGCAAGTGAAGGGGGGTGAAAAGGCTATTTATTATTCTCAACCCTACCCTTCAAAATGACAGGTCTGATTGGGAATTGCCTTCTATGTACAGCAAATGTTCTCAAGTTCCCAATTGTGTTCCCTAAGACGTTCTCAATAGCACCTTTTTTTTAAGAAAATTCCCTATTGTTTGGCCATGGTTCAACTTTCATTATATCAAAATATCAATAAATTTGGAATTTTTATCCAAAATTTTAGCTAAATAATATTTTTTTATTTAAATTTTTTTTAAGAAAAAAATTACCAAAACTTTTCCAGTTTTTTTGGTCTAAAAAAACAACAAAATTTGTCCCCCACAAAAACCCTGATTGGGGAGAATAGCTCTGCATGGGTGTGAAGGGATCAGCGGCCAACAGAAACAACTCGACTGGATGTAGAATATTCCTGACCCTTGGATATTTTAAAATTTTCCTGTGCCACTAGGATGAACTTCAACCCCATGTGAGATGGATGAGTTCTGGACAGAAAACACTTTTTCATTCCATTCCTGTCCTCATAGTTTTTACTCATCATGGTTAGCTATGTAGTAAGTAACTAGTAACCATCCTCCATCCACATGCATCTACCAATCAAGTAACTACCAAGTGTCTTTACCTACTTTTATTTTTAAAATTGCCACATTTTTTTTTACATTTTTCAAGTAGGTACATTAAAAATTATATATATAAAGGTTTGAACAATTTCTTTCATTTTTTTTTCGAAAGCCAAATTTGGCTAAATCAGCTTTTGGATGATCACCACTTCTGGCTAGTCATCTAAAAATTGGAAAATATATGAAATAAAAATTATTTTATTTTATTTTATTTTATTTTGAAAGGATATAGGTCACTGAGGTGAAACCTTGGTGACTCGGCTACGGATGAACCACAACTGAGTCATATCAGTTTTCCAACTACAGTGAACTAGGACCTTCAAGTGCACCATGCAAGATGGATGAGAAATTCACTTTTTCATTATCTTCATATTCTCTAGCTAACCACGATGGTAAGCTATGTAACTTAAGTAACCATCCACATGCCTCTAACCTAGTGTTTCTTTTACTAGCAAAGTTTTGCCAAATTTCGACCAGAAAAAAAAAATGATTTTTTGACCCTATACAAAGGACTTTTCCATGGAAACTTTGATCGAAATTAGCCAGATTTTTAAGGTTAAGTTCCAGTAGGTAAACCCAAGAATATCAAAGGATTTTTCTTCTTTAATTTCTATTTTCATATCTAGAACATAGCCAAATTTGGCAAAATTGTTTTTTAATGATTGCCACTTTGGCTACATCACAAAATCCCTTAAAAGAAACCCTGCATCTAAAATAGTTTGATGAAATCCTTGTTTTAAATTCAATATGTATTAGTAAATCTGAAATGTGTTTTAGAGTTTTACATGTAATAGCGTTTATGCATGGCCAAGGCGAGAATTTATGGCCATGTAACATTGTATGGCATGTCCTCACCCTCACACATAAAAAATGTCATGCATCCCATGCAAGTATCTTAGGCTAACTTTGATGTCCATAGCTAGTTGCCATGTTTATTATGAAGGAAAAAAGACATAAGTTTGAACTAATCAACATTATTTTGAACTAGATGCATCACATGTCACTATGTAATCAATTTAGATCATGTCAAACTAGTCACCAATGCTTCAAACCAAGTAAATGAAAAAATCACCAAACCCACCATTACACAACTTGCATATTTAAGTTAAGGTTGTCATAGTGCTTCAAAAATAAATAGGTGCACATATGTCATGCAAAAACATTAAAATTTGATTAACTTAGTCATCCATGTTGTAAAAATGATGTGTATTCCTATGTCTTTCTATCTAAAAGCTTTTTGAAACATTAACATATGTCAACCATGTTTGATTCCCCACCAAAACAATAACATCCAGTTTAGTTAATTGCTGATGTTTCAAAATAATAAGTCCATATGTGCCACATTTCTAGCCAAAACATATTAAATTCATACTAGGTTGACCAATAAGGATTAACAAAAGCCTAAGTTAATAGTGAAAGTTTTGACATTGTTTCATGATACAATAGATGGTTCAAATTTTTAGAAAATTTGTGAATGATCACATAATGGTTCTTTTTACTACATGATGTAAAAGGACTTATTGATTGGTGATAAAATTGAAGAAGGCACTATTGTAACTTTTTTAATGGGGTTTATTAAATTGTTCATTATTAAGTTAAAATGGAGAGGAAGGCTTTTTTTTCTAATTACTATTTAAGGATTGGTTTTTGTGTGTGAGTAAACAACATCTACAATTTAATTATTCGGCATTAAAGATATTTAATTATTCTCCATCTTTGTTCTATTTTTCATTCATTCAATAAAGTATGCATATTTAAATGAATTGTAATCATATTATTTGAACATAGGAACAAGTGTTGAAGCAACATATATATATATTATATTATATTAATGTCTAAAGAGGGTACCTAAAGTTGAATAATATTTGCCAAGGCAAGAAAGCATGTAGGTGGTGAGAGCATGTGGTTGATTCATCATTAAAAAAAAGTTAGTATATTCCAAACCTTTACATGTGTGTGGGTGTGAGTTTGATTTTGAATATGTTTTTTTTTAATACATGATGCATCAAGAAGCTATTAAAATAATTCATCATGAATTTTCACATGTTATAATTAAAGTCAAATATAATTAAATAGTTAGTTTTACTTACTTCCTATTTTTATAATGTTTTACACAAAAACATTTTTATCTTAAACTAATAAGTTTTACATTGAAAAACTTCAAAACCATAAATCTTAGGAATTAAACAACATTTGAATTCTTTTGTAATGATGTATGAATAGGTTTGTCAAATGGTATTAGGGGCAAAAAAACTTCATTGATTTTTCATTTTGCAATGGAATGCAATTTCATGGCATGCTCTTTAGCTCCCAAAAAAAATTAAGCATAAGAGCTTTGGGATGGGACTAAGATGAGCTTCTTAAATTGAATTTAAAATGAAATAAATTTGCACAAAGAAAGAAAGAAGGTAATTGATGCAAATTAGAACCAAAATGGTGCATGAACACAAGCCACAACCAACACATCCAAACAAGATGTGTCACAACTTGAACTTGCAAAAGAGTCATCACAGTCTCGCAAGTTCAAGATTGAATTGTAACATATAGTTGCGAGTACTATTTGTGATTTACTTCTGGTCAACCCTAAAACCAGGAATGAAGGTTGAACTTCTTGACTTAACAAGTCAATTCCCATGCATTTAAGGGGACATATGTGATGTGGTAGGCATGACATTCCACCATGCCCCAAATGCACCTGGGATTTATATAGTAGCTATCATAGTTGTCATAAAAAGGTCGACTAGATTGTTATTTCCAAATTCAGCTACAACAAAAATGAAAGGCATGGAAAATCAAATTGTTTTGTGGCATGATAAGGACATAGTTGTATGTAAATAGACATGTAGTTATATTCAAGTAATGTGAAGCATTAGTTCATAGCTCACATAGGTCAATTTTGTGTAGGGAACTTAGCGAAAGATGGATCATGGTAGACTTCTGAAACTTGGATAAAATGTTGAATGCATTTTATTGTGGCATTTGTCATCATTTTTGTCCACGAATTTTGAACCATCATGAAATGACTTTTGTATGGCAATTTGGAGGTATTTTAATACCAACTGTAGTCAAATGACTTGTTTATAATAATTTATTGTGTATGTTATCATAGCACCATGGTTAGTCATCTAAACCAGCAAACTAACCTAGATAATTACACAAAGACACATGGTGGTCAATGAGGGTGACATATGTATTCAAGAAGCCTTTTATGTGATGACATGTGGCACCTTGTGGCCGTACACCCCAAGAACAACTACATTAATAGTCAAATCCACATTTTGTCAATTTGACTAAATAATATGCAATTACACGATGACACATGGAAACATCAAGTGGTGACACATGGAATTCATGTGCCATAAATATGATGCCACGTTTATGACATTTTGACTTTTGCATTAACTAGTAGTCAAACCAATGATGGGACAAATTGACTAATCAGGTCACATGATACCATGTAATGGTAAAAAATGACACCAAATGTTGTTGACTTTATTAATAGTCAAGTTACCAATGTGATTAACTTGACCAGTCAAAAAGGCTACCTTAGGTTTGGTTAAAGAAACCATCCCAATCATGCAAGACAGGTACAAAACAATTTATTTAAATTGATAGGATGGTCTTTTTTATGCTTGTCCAAATGGGTCTTTGTTGACTAAATTTTCTGGCCAAAATAACATTTTTTTATAATAGCGAGGCATCATCAAAAAATAGAATGATGGGAAAACGTATACACCAAGGAAAAAGACAAAAACATTTTAAAATTTGCATTTATGAACCAAGGATAAGATGATTATGTTTTCATTTTAAGGGCCAACAACACTCTTCATGTGGCAAAATTTACCTTTCATTTAAATTAGTTTAATAACTTAATGAAAATGGACCCTTTGAAGTGAAATCCATGGAAATTTATCAAATCGATACAAAGTATTGCACATAACCCCATGTTCATGCAAGAATGCAACACCATCTTCATGTTCAAGTTGAACAATATATGCACCAATGTCCCATGCCATCACCATCATGATGCTTAAGAATAAGGTTCAAGATTTTTTTTCCTTTAGGTTTAATGGTCTTTAATCTTGTATTTGTTTTAGAACTAGTAGAAAAATAGTATATATATATGTCAACACAAAATATATTTAAAAGTTGAAATTAAAGAAACAATGAAAATGTTAGGTTGAATTACGTTACAAAAAAGTTACATCATCTAAAGTATGGTACATTAAGATTAGTTAATGTTTTACTAAGGTGACATTTTGAGTGCATAGACTTGAAAACCATCTTAATTAATTAAAAGTATTGAAATACATATATTACACACTCTAAAAGGTTTGCAACAATGTATCAAATAAGTGATTTAATATGATTCACTCCAAAAGATGTTTGATCCTTGGGCATGAACCTTTTTAAGAATCTATATGCTACAATAAATCATAATGTTTTTAACTATAAAAAATCAATTAAAAAAACTCCCCTTACCCTTTATCCAACTTGACCAAAATGCCATTTTGGTCAAATTAATTTTGACATTCATTTGACCAATGTATTTCCAACCTTTGTTTTGATTACATCATATGCTGAATTTTTTTTGATTTTCAAACAATGTTTTTTTAGAATTAAAAAAATTGCTTAATTAAATATTTATTCAAATTTATTTAAAACAAAATTGTGTTAGGTAATTAAATAGATGTGTAGGTATGTAAATAGGTAGGTAGGTAAGGCCTATATATGACAATACCCTACCATAACCTACCTACATTCTCCCCTTAAGCATGTTAATATGTTGCATGTACGAGGAATTAAATCCCTTGCTTTCATGAAAACCAAATCCTTAATTAACAAATCATAATTTGAAAAGTTACATAAAACATAAATTGTCAATTTATTCGCTTCACGTTTCTTTCACATTTTGATGTTAGCTACTTATGTAATTGTGTAAATTTGCACGCAAATAGGTAACAAATGGGTAGATAAGTCAAAGGTAAATTGGAATTAGGTAATAAGTAAGTAGGTGCATTGGCCATGTACTTCCTATGTGTTGATTTGCTTTTGGTTTAATATTGTTACACAAGTGTACCCACCTATGTACCTTAAAACTAGTCCAACCTACCTAGCTTAAATAGCCTATTAATCAAGACCCCCGGGGGGACATTAGTAAAAAAGAAAAGAAAATACATAAGTAAAAATATAAGGTGCAATATATTGGTTATTGGGTAAAAATTATAAGTTAATTAATTAAAAAATAAGGTACATTTTATTCAAATAATCAATTTCATTATAATATTTGGTATGTAATAATTTAAAATAATGGATTATAATTAATATAGGGTGGTTTTAATATGTATATATTAAAAAGTTAGATGATAATAAAGTGATAAAAAATAGGTTGGATAATTATTTAATACCACCCTTTTAAAATGGTCATTTGATGCATGTAAATTTCAAACTTTAAACTAAATGTCCCCTTCAAGATCAAGAATAGGCCTAAGATACTTAATAGGCTAGGGATACCTATTACTTAGTGTACTTCCTAGGTTTAACCTAGCCTAACTATTCTATGGATGAAATGCAAAGTTTTATTAATAACATTTAAAAACCAACATTTTTGTTCGAAAGGGGTGGGGGAAGGAGAGTTGTGATTAGATAATTAAAAATAAAATATTTAAAATAAAATAAATGTCTTATGAAAAATATATAATTGATATTATATTATTAAAATTATGGTCAAATCTCAGACTAATTATTTTGGTTTAATTTTGATTGAAACTTATAGGTTGTCTATTCAAATTGTTTAAATTATGTGCATCCCAATGTGATCTTGGTCCAAAATTTTAATAAAATTATTTAAAATATTATAATTTCATCATAATAAATATTAACGTGGCTTATGTTTTTGTCCCAAATGTGAATTCATTATTGAACCAATTCCCTTACTAAAAACAAAATTTCTAGTTTAGTTAATTTTCAATGACATAAATTACTTTTAAAAAATAGGAAAATAATTTATATGAATTAAGAAATATAAATTTGAAAAATTAAACAACTATTTAGGACGTTGAAAAAAAATTAATTAATAATTTTAAAATTGAATTTTGGGGCTCATATTTTAAACAATGAAAGAATTTTATGAATAATTTAATATGTATATCCCATTTTGAAAATTTCAAACAATCCAACAATTTTCACAAGTTATACAATTAAAATTTTGATTCATATTTCAAAAAATACAATTAGAAAATTATAAATCTAATATTTTGAAAAATTAAGCAAGCAATTGGGAAGTTGACAAATTAAAATTTTAATTATAGACTCATTTGGCTTCATATTTTCAACAATTAAAAATTCCTAGGAGTTCAAAAATTCATGAGTTTAAGAATTACAAATATGGCATTTTGAAAATTTTAAAAATGAACTTGAAAGTTGGAAATTTTCAAAATTAATCAATTGAATGTTTGATTCATGAGTATAAGAATTAGAAGTTTGATATTTTGAAATGTTAAATACTTCTTTAGAAAGTGAATTTTTAAGAATTAATTGATTTGAGAAATTTTTAATCTAAATTGAATTATGTATTCATATCTCAAAAAATACAAAAAATTCTTTGAGTAAACAAATAATAAATTGGCACTTTGAAATTTTAAATAGTCAATTAATCATTTAAAAAAACGTAGAAAAAAGATAGTGTTGATGTAGGGATAACAAGAAACTTGACAAATTGCAATATCAACAATTTTGAGCTTACCAATAATGTACTATTCTCAAACAAAATGACCATTTGCAAAATGTTTTAAAAGAATATGATGAAAGGAATGGAAATAACCTCCAATGCAACAAAATTAAAAACTATGCATTAAGAATGTATTATATTTCTTATAGACATAACAAAGGTAATTGAAAGTCCAAAAATTTTATTCCAATGTTTTAAAACATCATTGTAGGTTTTCCTCACGTTTTGGCACTTTCTTAAGTTCATACTTCTCAAGTAATGTCATTATACCTTTGCCTTTCACATCCAATTTCAAATTCTTTTATGTAGTATTTCCTTTTAATCACTACATAACATGACCTTTACATGTCAAGATTGATTAATGTGCACATGCACATATTGTATCATAGTCGATTGTTCATGAGAATTACACCATAGTACTTGGGCGGGTTTGGCACACAAGTGTTGAATAATTTTTTGGTTTTTAAATTTAAAATTCACCATGTGAGTTTTTAATTTTGGACTTTTTGGCATATAACAAATTCAGATATTAAATTCTAACTTAACTTCAAAGTTCTTTTATCATCCTCATGATTAATCTGTTCATAGATAATGTGTTTATTTGTATTAGGCAAGGGTTCATTTGAAAATTCATGTTAAAAAAAATTTGGAATTTTCAACAACATGGCTAAAGATTTTTCAAAAACTTTGGCCAAATAAAAAATCATTTGATTTATGCTAAACTCACCCATGTACTATGGTAATTTAATTAATCAATATATGATCACATGAGAAAATGAACCCATAAGCAACTATTGTATTTGCATCATGGAAGGGAACATGAATAAATATGAATATAATTTTAACCCATTGATTTCTCTCAACCTTTCACTACCAAAACATTAATTAAATTGTTGAAACAATGTTTGGCAAAATCGCTTCTTTTTACAATTTTGAAAGTACTTTGTTAATAAAAAAAAAGGAAACAAAGGGAGATTAATCACTAAACATGTAGAACTAAACTTGAAATTTTAATCACAATATTAAACCCTTCAATTGCAAATAAATAAAATAGAGTCACTTGGAACTTCTTCAAATTTGCACCACTTTTGCTTTTTTTCCCATTCTTCAACTTCAATTTTGTTATATTTAACATGCAATGAAGTGAAATACAACGATGTACATTTGAAATCTTTATCAAATACATATAAGTGGAATTTAAAAAATACACCATGAATGAAATATTTTAATGACTACTTCATATTACCAAATAAAGTAGAACCACTATAAGAAATCATGTCATATGCAATCCATCATTTTCCAATTGCATGCAATTACTTGTTTAAAGTTAGATCAAATATGCATACAACTATGAAATTGGTGTCATATATATTTTTGGGTTATATAATTGTGTGTAACTAACATGCAACTAATGATGTACATATGGGCTAAATAACTAGTACATACATAGGCTAATATTATACCTTTAGGCCTATGCTAGTATCTTTATGCTACTTAAACCTATAACATTATTAACTATTATAACAAATAATAATAAATAACTAGCCTAACCTACTAGCTATAAGAATAAGAATAAGAATAATAATACAAATAAATATGTTAATGTAGTTAGTATAACATAGGTACTACATAGTGGTTGTATCTAGCTTGTAATTAAATTGTTTATCCCACATCTTTTGTTTTATATTTCAATTTTGTACATTATATGAATAGGTGCATTAAACATATTCACAAACCAAGTGCCATTTGGGATGAGCCAATATAAAAGGTTAACCTTCAAAGTTAAACTTAAACATAAAATAGGATTATCCTAAACCTACTTACCTAACCTAGGCCTACCTACTAGCCTACCTACCTAAGCACTATGTGTCAACATCCTATTGACCTCAAATAAGATATCCATAATTAGTTAATTAATAATTGGGCGTAAATTTTCCATTTGTTGTTAAATAATTGGCTCTCAAAATGGATGTGTGTAGAAATCTTATTCACATCGTATCAAATTGTTCATATATTATTAATTATTAATAATATTGAATGTTGAAATAGGGCACAAATGCCACATGTCATGATATAATTCACCTTTTGAATGGACATGTGTCATAAAAAGATGGGTCACCATTTTAATTGCACATAATTAATTGCATTTGCAATTTCCTAACATGAATACAAATTGATGAAAAATATGTATTATGATACCATATATGCATGTCACGTATGGTGTGTTATATGCAATTGAAAGTTGAGTGCAATTCATTTTAAGCAATTAGTGAATTTTAGTGAACATATATTGTTTCCTAGTTTATTGTGATATTAACAAATGGAAGACATGTTTGATGTTAATTGATGTATTACATGTTATAATCCCATTAGATGTCAAAAAATAATCCTTAAACCTTTACATATTATTATTATGCCCCATTGAAAACAACTTGGTAATTTATTTATTTTTATGTAAGAAAAAGAATAAACATGTTTGTTTTTCTCACCATAACTTGAAATTTTACTTCATGTTTAGATAATTTCATTTACATATTGTTTCAAAATTGTGCATTTCCATGTCCATATAAATGTGGATGGGAAAGAGACAAATAACATGGACATGAAAGGACACATGTTGATTTGTTTTTTCATATGCGTGGGTAGGAAAAAGGGGCAAGGTAAATTGGGCTTGGAAAAATATAAATATGAATGGCATAAATAGACAAACATCATTTTTCTTGTTATATGGATTTCATTCCACTTTCAAAAGGTTATTAAATTTTAATTTTTTATCTTTAATTTTTTTTTATGAAGCTTATTATTTAAATTTGTTGTTGTAAGGGATATAAAACACACATGTAAAGACCTAGACATATATATGTAATGTTTGAGGAAATCAAAATTTGAAAGTTTTCTACATCTTCCAAGAAACATGCACATGTGTTTATTCATAAAAGTTTAAAGGTTATAAGGAACACCTATGACTTCTTTGTGGCTTCGTGACATGGTCCAAGAAGTATAGGTGACACCCAGGCTTCATTATTAACCTTTTCAAAAGTTACCACATTATTGTGGGCTCATAGGAAGGTTTTAGTATACCTTTTTACAAGGTGTTTCAAAAGGCTTTCAAATCTTTTGTTTTCACTCTTATCAACTCCAATATAAGGATGCAATCACCCCTTCTTGTTTTGAAAACTTTATTGGTCAAAATTCATTTCGTTGCCTTTGAATTCCTTACATAATTTTTGTCCAAATCATGTCTTATAACTCCTATGTTGTAAATAAAAAAATTACGAAACCATTTCAATGCACCCTTATTTCCAATGGTACCAATAACTTATTGACAAATGCCATGCATGTTGGGGAGATTTAAAACAAATTATTGCATTTTAAAATTGATAATCAATATGATGTTTAATTGATTTTGATTTAATTTCGAATTATTTTTTACTCAATTAATTTACATTTGATTGAAATGTTCATGTTGTTGTTTTAATTTATCTTGGCCACATCCATCCAAAACATCCATCCCATTTGGTTTTCAATGGTCCAAATGTAGGTCAATGTTGATAAGATTATAAATCTAAATGGATTTTTATGATATTAAATCAATGTTAATTGTTAAGGACAAGTTAATTTCACTTGATTATTGGTCCATTTCCAAACCAATTCAAATGGATTATGATTAAACCAAATTGATCCCAACTAAATTTTTGTCAAGTGTATTATGTTAGCTCCTTGGTTAAGTCCTAATTATTTAAGGATAAATTGAGTTAATTTAGTTGTTTAGGTTTTTCTCTCAAACCTATTCAAGTGTGAATGAGGTTCAAGAGACTTTGTGTATGATATATAATCTTACTTTGTGTGATATCAAATCACTTTTGGTTATTTGAAATTCTAGCATACTCTATTCTTGTACTCAAGTTTTTATGTGTTTTTGTGCACAATGGTAGTTTTTTCATTTTGTTATATGGAAGTGTTGGGCTTGGATTCTTGGTTTCATTGTAGGTGAGTGACCATTTTGAATAACCAAAAATGACTTCTTGAGTTTTGTGTAGGTCTAGATATTCAATTGTTTGCATGAGATTTGTTGTAAGAAGTGTTGTGTCCAACAAGTTTTGTTTTTAATACCACATGGCTAGGTTTGTTTTGTTCTTGTTGGTTGTTTTTGTTAGTTTATGTTGCAATTGGGTAGGAGATGTAGTTGAGGGGGACATTATTAGCCAAATGAATTTGCAATTTATTGGTTTGTTTTTAGTTTAAAATTCCATGAGGAGCTGAACCTCAAATAGGACATGGTACATTGGAATTGTGAATAAAAATTCACAGGAAAAAAAATGAACCTTTGCCACATGGCCTTTTTCTCTTCATTTCTTCCTCTTTTATTTTTTTTCCCTCTATCTCTTACACTATTTTTTCAATTAACAACAAGGCAATGACATCAACAAAAATGTTGTTGCCACCCCGTCATTGCCATCGCTAGCCCAAGTTCAAAGCTTGGTTGCCTAACTAATGTCTATAACAAAAAGGGTGAAGCAACATGAGTTCCTTTTGTAGTTGTCATTATTGCCATAATGTGACAACACCTATGGCAATGAAGGAAAAAGGGGATTGGGAGGAACAACCTCCTTGCCATCATTGTCATTTTACACAATCATTTTCAACATGTAAGTTTACAACCTCCTTGCCATCGTTGTCATTTTACACAATCATCTTCAACATGTAAGTTTACGGGGGCAACAACAAGAAAAAAAGTAAGAATTTTTAAAAAGAAAAAGAAAAAGAACAAATACAAAAAAAGGAAAAAAAAGGTTGGGCGATGGGAAGCATTATGAATTCCATCATCATTACCAACACCTTTGAAATTCATTTAAACCTAGGCCAAACCTACTAGGTTCAATCGGCTTCAAAGGTTCATGAGGCCTAAAAAAGGCCCAAGATAAAGAGGTTTGGGAAGGTTAAATCCAAAGCCCCATTTTGGTGGTTTTTATTTGGATTTTGTCTATTTTTATTTTCAATTTTCAATTTTCATCCATCTTTTTTCATCCATAATGCAGATGTAAGATAGAGGTATCCAAAACTATCATAATAAGAAGTTTGGCACTATATATTATTTTTTCAAATTAACTTTCCAAGAAATACAAGAAAATTTAAAACTTGTAGTGAATGGAACTATAGTTTTTGCACATTGGTAAAATTAGTTATAAAATGTTGAAATTTTGTAATAACCTAATTTAATTATGACCTTAGTTTATTTTGTGAACCACGCATTTGGCATTCTAAATTTTTGTTGCCATGATCTTAATGTGAATTTTTTTTCTTAAATGCAAATAAACAATCATTCAAAATGCTTGACATTAAAGATAATTTTGGGATGAGAAAATTTGAGTCACAACATAATACAAGTTTAAGATTGTTCTCTATGGCATCCAAAAACATTTGTTGGATGACTTTAAACTATGTGACAACTTAAAAAGAATCACCATGATTCACAACTAATTTCATCCTTACACAACCTTTGAGATGTGACCTTAGGTTTCTAACATCTTTACACAACTTGAGATTTTAATGGTTGCTTGTTTCCTCACATCAACTTGGTTTTAGGTTTGACAAGCAAATTTAACCTTTCTTGTTCATGGAATGGCAACAATTAGTTCCTCTAATGGGAATGTTTTGGTGTATCCTTGTAAGGGTTGAAAAGTTTGTAAGTAACAAAGGTGCATAATTTATGAATTTTTGATGTTCATGGTATGTTTATTGTGATAACCTATTTTGGAATGGAAATATCTTTTAAAGAACAACATTGCATTTGAAAAGTTGGTGAAGGGTTTTTTTAGGAAAACAAATGACCACACAAATTTGAACAATTTTTATTTTCAACTTGTGGGTAAAAAGAAGGTGGCTTGATGGAGTTATTCACCGTAACACTCAAAACACCAACCATTTGCCATGCAACATTTGTGCATGGTAACTTCTTATTTTTCATGTATTGTCACATTTCAAGTTGATATTATGGATGATGCAACAATTAAGTTGAATGACATGGTTTTTCTTATGTTGATGATCTTCGATGCGCCCCCAAACTCCTCAAGAGACCTTAAGGTGGGAAAAAATAGAATTGATTGTCATTCAAAATGTGAAGCCCATGGTCTTCCTTGGCTTTTTGATGGATGTAATAATTAATAGATTATTATCAATAACCATTGTCATTACATTGTTCATGTTTGGCATTTGCATGCACAACATTTCTATGATGATAACAACGTATTCTTTTCCCCATCAAGGAATCATAGTTTTTTGTTAACCTTCATTCAACCATTCACAACATCCAAATCTATTTGTTGAACATGTTAAATTTTTTTGTAGTAGTGTTTAATTACATTGATTCAATTTGCATGAGTTTTCACACCAATTTGTCTTTGGACACAAATCAATTAAGAAGCTACAAGGAATGGTATTATTCATTGTTTTAGTTAAATTTGATTTTTAGGGTTTTATTTAATGCCATTCATTTCATTGTTGAAGCTTCGTGCATAAACTATCCTCATATTTTTTCTTCTCCATGGACCATATCATAGCATTGTAACTTGGGCAAAACCATGTCAAGTTACATTTGATAATATGATCCATGTGTTAAATAATTGCTAAATATTAATGTCATTTTTCTACAAGTGATGTTTTTATCCTTCATTTTTAGAGTATGGGGACATTTCATCATTTCATTGGTATGTTGGCCTCTACTTTTGAACATTTCAAATATTACTAATTAACATTTTCTCCATAAGATTTTTATAGGTGTTATTACTCTCTTTTCAATTGAATAAATTTGATTTTGTATATGTATTCACGTTTGTTGATATGTGATAAATTTGAAATCCATGAAACCTTATCATTAGCTCATCTTTCATTTATGTTTTATTTGTGCTTAATCACAAGTATGTGGAAGTTTTTTGTATTCATGAAAAAATTTCTACTCCATTTATTTTATAGTTTGTATAACAGTAAAAGATTATTTGAACACCAATTTATGATGTGTTGGTTATTAAACAAAAGCAACTAGTGTGCATTCAAGCTTTTCACTCAAGTATGTATTTTCCTCAACATCTAATGAAATATAATGAAGTTTGGACATTGGGCAAAACATTATCACTATGAGAAATCGTTTCTACCAAAACCACACTACCCTACAACTAAAACTCAAAAAACAACCCATATATAATTGTTATGTAACTATCCTTTAAGTATTACAAGTATTGTGTAACTATCCCCTTAAAAACACGGTGTTTGCCACATCAAAAAATTAGTTAGTTGTATTATAGTTGCAAATGAGTTGAAAATGAGTATTTTATATGATAATTTATTTACATTGTACATACATCTATGGTCAACCATGTTTGATTTTTAAAAGAATTGCATTGTAGTTGCATGTGACAAACACTTTATAACTATTATAAATCTTATATATTAAAGCTAAGATGGTGTTTGTCCATCTGTCCGTCTGTCTGTCCGTCCAGGTGCCGATCTTGGTTTCAAGACCTCGACGGACAGACAGGACCAGGTCTTGAAATTGAGGTCCCTAGATGGAAGAGGAGGAGGACGACGACGAATGGCGGCCGCAACAATTTTATCTAGATGTGATCACCAGAGCTTGCGAGCCTATTGGTGGTGAATTGTTGGTGGTGAGGTATCTACATTTTCATAGATAAGTGTTCTAATGTTGATCACATTATAAAGATTCATCTTTGAAAACAAAATATTATGTCTCTCCATACCCATCTCTCCACACTTGGTTTCCTCTCATATCAATTTGTGTAATTTTGTTTCTGGACATTGGAATGCAGGTTGGAGGAAGAGCAAGAGAGTTTCCAGAAACTGGTGACCCAGTAAGAGCAACAAAGACAGTTTGTTGTACAATTCGGATTTCTCTCAACTATAGAGGCCATGGTGACCCACTGAAAAATTATCAATACTCATGAGATGCACGCTAAACTAGAGCTCTGTAAGTCTGTGAATTTCAGCTCTCTGTTTCATTCAAGCTCCTCACTGGGAGCTTGAAATTTTACTGTACATTTCTTCAATTACTACTACCTTCCTGATGCAAAACCAAAACAAGTCTTACCTTCTCTCACTAAACTGTAGCTTCACAAGTGGTTTCTCCTCCTGTTCATCTCTTCAACCTC
>Ga0116231_10008754_pt1 | contig 17560 bp, 8 predicted proteins | sample S1TSphgellanicum_2_FD_89695 | JGI IMG/M metagenome (GOLD analysis project Ga0116231, IMG submission 89695) | Host-associated microbial communities from peat moss isolated from Minnesota, USA - S1T2_Fd - Sphagnum magellanicum MG | ecosystem: Host-associated > Plants > Peat moss > Unclassified...
AATCAAAAAAAAAAAAAAAAGAAAAAAAAAAAAAAAAAAAAAAAAAAAAAAAAAAAAAAAAAAAAAAAAAAAAAAAAAAAAAAAAAAAAAAAAAAAAAAAAAAAACTCCAGTAATAATAAAGAGTAGAAAGAAAAAAAGAGCATACTAAGAAGAAAAGACCGAATTTCCGAGCTGCCGGATTCGAACCAGCGACCTAAGGATTATCTGCACAACTACAGTCCTCCGCTCTACCAACTGAGCTAAGCTCGGAGATGCTACTTCGGCATTCAAAGTAATATTTATACCATAATTAAAAAGTTGAAGAATTTCTCCGCACCAGACCAGCCACACACATGCTGCTCACCACTTCCCTAAACCCTAACTACTCACCACTTGCCTCCAACACCAGAGACTGAATTTGAATTTGTATTTTACTAAGACTGATGGCACTGAAGGAATAAAAAGGGCCTGCCTGGCATTCAAAGCAAAGAAAACGAACAACCCACTTTCCCAACCAATCATCAATACAAAGCCATGGGCTGTCAGATGGGATCAGACCCTTGCAAAACGCTCATGCAGCACACACACATGCTGCAGCAACAGCAGCAGCAGAGGAAACACAAAGGTGCTTGCCTTTTCTTACAAGATCTGATAACACTCAGGTTGGGGAAAAAAAAAGCCATTCAGTAGAAACCCATGGAATCAACCCATACATTAGAAATAGAAAAATGCCACAGACTTCAGCCCTTGTATTCTCCAAAATTTCCAAGGAGAGATCCTACAACAAAGAGCTCATGCACACACATATGCTGCAACAGCAGTGGAAACACAAAGGTGCTTGCATTCCCTCACAAGATGTGTACCAACACTTGAAGTTAAAAAGAACCCATTCAGTAGCATACCGTCAGGATCAGAAAACATCATGTACTGTATGAAAGATGTGCTTCACATTGTTCTCCTCAGAGTAGCCTAACCCAAAATAATTCCAAATTCTACATGCATTTTCTAAGCTGCTCTGTTGAAATTTAATGCAGCCACTGAAGTAATAACTGAGGGACTTCAGCTCCTCAATATCCATCCTCTTTGCTGCCTTATTACATTCACACCTAGTTAGCTTCCTCAGTAAGCAAATTGCTTGGCAAATTCTAGCATTGCCGCGGTAAAACCAATCCAGCTCCATTATTGATGGCTGCCAAAAGAAATTGTGCAATGTAAGGTGCCCTCAATTTCCACTATGAAACCTCTCCAAGGTTGTTATGTGCATGATAAAGCTCGAGCTGGATGAGGACATGACCAAAATAAGGGCACAGAAGCTGAGAGTCAAATCCAAGCCTGATTTCAGTAATGCTTGCATCTCCTGTAGAGTCCCCTAACACCGAGCTAGTCATTTAGGACTTAAACATGCATTCACACTTGGTGTTAGGGACTCTAGGGTTGAGTCCCCCAATACCAGGCTAGCCATTTAGGACTTAAACCTAGTTGCCATGAAAAATTTATCTTAAGCTGACATTCACTTAAAATTGAGCTATGGCCCATATAACATTGGGTGCCACCTAGGATGCCACCTAGATTTTCATTTAACACCAACTTAACATCAAGTGTGAATGCATCATTATATCTACTTACCATGAACATTTTATCTTAAGTTAGCATTCACTTAACATTAAGCTATCGCCCATTTAACATTCAGTGCCACATAGGATGCCACCTGGATTCTCATTTAACACTGACTTAACATCAAGTGTGAATGCACCCTTAAACACTGCTGTGGACACTGTATCCAAGCAAACAACCATCACACACTTTGATGTGAGTACTCAAGTGGCCTGACATCAAGGGAACATATTGTAGTAATTCATTTGAAATATATATAGGACCAGCCTCTAACTTTTTTCTGCAAAAGTTTTTTGTCACAAATTCAATGAGGTTTGAAAAAAAAATTACCAAATTTCGAAATATTCTTAAAAAATCATCAGATTTGTGCAAGTGGTTCAAGTAGGGTTGCCAAAATATATATATGGATGTTTAATAATTTTTCCTTTCATATTTTGTTAATGCCAGTTTTGGCTAAATTTGCTTATGGAGGATTGCCACCTCAGATACATCACAAAATTGGGAAAAAAAAACACACACACACACACACACACAAAACTGTCTCTAATTTCCATGGCCAAATTTTATTTTGGTTTTTCTCCAAAAAGTTTCAATTTGGTCTAAATTGGATTTAAAACTCTATTATAATTGGGGCCTAACCTAACAAGGGACAAGGTTAGGTTAGGCATGATCTAAACCATAATCTATAGGCATTTCAGGTGAATATCATGTCATGACTGGATTTTCTTTCAGTCTTTTCAAGAATGTTTGAATCCCATTTCATTGACAAGGGCAAAAGAAATTTTGGGTTTTAATTGCCAAATTTTGAATATGGTTTTGTTTACACAATCAGCCAACAATTGTTGAAATGCTCTTTGTGATTAATAACCCTTGGGCTGACCTAGGGTTGCATTTGTAGTACAACAACATTATCAACTATTAGTGCTCTACTTCTTTCGAACTTAGGGTTGAACCCATGTATGTTGGAATTTGTCCTTTGTTTCTCTTTGGGTATGTGTGTGATTTCTACTAATGGGATGAGACACTATCCACATCTAGATGTTTCATGGAAGAACTTATGAAAGCTATGCTATGTTTGATTATTGATGCATACTTGTGATATAATAATATAAATCAATTGTGTGGGTGACACTCTCAAGGTTCAACTTTTTTTTGGCCTTGCTTACCAAGGCAAGGATATTGTGTTTAGATTCATTATAGAGTATAGTAGCTTAAGCCGTTTTGGCCCCTAGGTAATCGGTCTATTTTTACATGAGGATTGTTTGAAAGATGATATTTTGGCTTGTGTTGAAACTTGAGATTAGTTATAGAGTTACAATATCTTGAAGGATTTTTGGTTTCTTTTAAAGGATGTTTTGAAGACTATATTTTTGCATGGTGAAATATTTGAGTTTCCATAATTCTTCTTTTGCCTAACTATATATACCTTTTAATGTCAATGGCAAGGCCACAACGTGACACCCCTTGTTTTCCCCTGGTGATGAGCCCCTTTGATGGGACCTCGTCAAAGAAAAATGATCCATTTTGGATGCTCCCCAAAACAAGTACCTACCATAGTACTATATTTTCAGGTTTGGCACTTGGGTGTCAAATAATTATTCTATTTCTCAAATAATAATAATAATAATAAATTATAAAATTTTGGCAATAAAAATATAGGCAGCTTCTTGCACAAGTTGTCTGGACTCCGGACTCTTAACCTGTAACACAATGACCATTTACACCATTGTTAGGTGGCTGCTTCTTTTTGCTACAACGAGGAGACATAATCTTCCACCAAACTATAGGATAAAGAAATGTTGACAATTATTAGATGCCTGATTTGCAAGGTGGATTGGCTTCAAGTAAGAAAAACCTGGATTTTTCCCCAATTTTTGTATTTTTCCCTCCCTTTTAATTTCCTTAAATTTGATGTTTCAAACAAAGAATTTCTAGTAAATTTGACATATTCAAAAATAATTTAATTAGTGCTGAACTTGAAAAGGTACTACAATAGTTACAAGAGTAGAATTTTGAGCAAAGATGTGAGATAAAATGTGGTGATATTGGGAATAGCTTGGGGGAACATATGGGAACTTGATGAACACAATATGAGCACCATAAGTAATTGTTAAGTACTTGGTGAGAACACGCTTGACAACCAAATGAAACACATTGGGAACACTAAAATTCAAAAAATCACCTCACCCTCCCCCATCTTCCCCACCAATGGCCCTCTTGTTTCACCTCATTGGATGCCTAGAATTATATCCTTAGTTGTGATCTTCACCATTTTTGGTCAAAGGTAATGGTAAGGGTATGAATTGTGGGGACCAATGTTCATTGGTCTAGGTGTAAAACCCAATCCCAAGTGGGTTTACATAGACCGAAACCTACTTTAGAACTAAAACTAACGAGTTAACATGGACTTGGACCCACTTTAAAACCAAGTCCACCTAGTTTTAAGAGCTTTTTCACAAGGTTCAACTCATAGACCTTGACATTGTTAGGTATGGGCTAGAATTGCATGTTTACATAAGGTTTAGGGTTTTTAGGTTTTAGGTTTCAATTTACTGAGGCTAGGGTGGAGGAAAATTGTTTTGAAGCCAAACTATAACATTCAGTGATACATTTTTTAAGTTTAAAATTTTCATCTTCTCCCCACAAAACCCAAAACCAACTCTGAACCCAGAATTAGCAAGTTTTATCAAGATAACACCCATGAGGTCCAAATACTTGGAATTAAGAAAATTTGACCGGGCCTTGAAACTAGTGGTTTTTAATTTTAAACTAGTAGACCCATAAGAAATTGTTCTTCCTTTTTATGAAAATGGTTAAACCCAAAACCAATGGCTCCTTTGAAAACCTAGGAACTAGCCAACATACATGGGACATTGTGGACCCTTTTGCATGGACAATTTTGCATTATTGACATGAGAGATGCTTATCTTTGATTTAGGATATGCAAAAGACTTCTATGACATACCAACACAAGGATGCTTTTAACTTACATATAGGAACATTTTTTATGAACTTTGTGTAATACCTACATGTGGATGTTTCAAATTATTATCTCAGAATGTTTGACTAGAGATTTGAATTTTGGTACAATAGGTCAAACTTGAATATTATTGTCACATTTCATCTTAGATTATTGGAAGAGTAAATTGGAAGGTTGTGTAAAACATTTAGATATTTCAATTTTCACAAATGAAAAGTAAAATCAAGTGTTCACATCATTGAAATTTTATACAATGTTAATTGTTTTGAACACATTAAGGCTTGGCTATAAAAATCAACAAGGATAAATGATTTTCTTAATTAAAGGATTTAGTTAATCTCATGTGGACAACTTTCTATTCAATTCTAGTGTCTAATTAGAGTTACCCTTAAAGCCACCCTATTTTCAGGCCTACATTTTTTTTGGCACCTTGAGTTTCGAGTTATTATTAAAATCCATGTCTTTAGAGCTACCTTTTCTTTTTTATGTTGAGTTTCAGGTTATGCTCAAAGTTACCCACATAGGGTACCAGTATTCAAAACTCATCATGAGATGAGATGACAACATTTTCTCTCCATAAACCTTTGTCATGCAAACCCAAAACCCAATAGCATTTCTCTCACAACATTTTGTTATCATCCCCACACACAATTCACAAATGCTCAATAAAAACCAGAATTTGAAACAAAAACACATTTGTTTTCAAACACACAACAACCCCTAACTCACCTACTTTATGGATAAATATATTATTCAAGTATTTTCTTAAAAATTCATGTGTTGGCCAATTTGAGGTTTTCAATTAGATCCATGTTCAGATCTAGTTTCTAAAATAATATAAAATGGATTTAATGAAACAAATTCCACCACAATACCTACCCTAGGTGAAGACTGCAAGACCCAAATTGAACCCAATATGGGAAAAACCAAGGTCAATTAAACTTGTCCTTATAACTAACCTAAAAGTGTTAAAGCCCTTTATATAGGGTCTGGGTTTTAAGTCTAGCATGGTGTTGGTAATTTGATATCACAATTTTGAAATACCAATTTGGTATTAATATGTAGGGTTCAAAAAAAAATTAGGCCGCATGTTATGCATAGTGGTATCAAAATAATTTTCAAATTTGTATGTGGGTATGGTATATATAATTGAAGTACATGGAATGGGTATGCAATGGTATTAACATATATCTTATTGACTTTGATATCATCATGCATATATAATAACTTTCTAGTATCAATAACATCCCATTGATGATGTTGTTTAATTTTATGTAGTGTTACACAAACGCAATTTAACCAAAATCATGATTAACCATTGAAGTGATGACACAATTCATGTTCCTTCACAACTCACTTTTAATTTTTAATCCAAACAAAATGTGTATTTGTTCAAGACAATTTTTAAAAATAGCTAAAAATTTGATTGGGAATTAACTATGAAAATTTATGTGTTTGAATTCCAAGACAAATAGACATATCAACAATTGAAATCTTAAAATTCAAACACATAAATTTTCATTCACTTGAAGAAATAACTACATAGACAAATAGAAGTAGTAGGTGATATCACCAAAAATGAAGGGTAAGCAAAGATTTTCCCTATACCATTTATGCTTCCTTCAATCATAATGAAAATACACTATCGCTATTTTTGGCAATTCTCTACTTGCGAATTCAACAACCTTACCTTAGTATTTAATGCAATGTTTCCTACTCCTAGTGTTTAGATTTTGATATGGGTGTGATGGTAACATTTAACTCATCAAAACCACTAGTTAATTTCACTCGACTGTGTAATGAAAAGAAAGCATTTTGATGTGAACTAGCTAGCTACCACACATACGCTACTATGGAGCTCCATGTTCCTATCACACATGTGAATTTGCATGATTCATTCTCATTTTCACATTAAGTTCATAGCCAATTATAGAAATCTATCCACTCACATTCCTCTCTTCTATTAGTTCAAATCTTGCTTCCCACACTTTTCCATCCAATCACCAATCTCCTCCCCACTTGTTTTTTACTACCTCCCAAAAAAAGCCCCTCACAACCACTAACCATTAGAATTATATCACCATGCTAATCAAATTCAAAAAGCTTGCCTAAAGGGTTTTTGTAAAACCTTCCAAAGCTACGTGCCAATGTAGAAAAAGGTTGTTATGCAATTGAATTTTGCATACATATAATCAACAACCATTTGATCTTAACCCTACAGTGCCATGCAAATAAAGAGACACAAACATTGCTCTAGCAAGAAGTATAAACCACATTGTATGTTTATTAAGCTTATGGTGCACACAATCAAATGAAAAATCTTTTTGTCATCATAGGGATTCAAAATTTTGACCAAAAATTATATACATGATCAACCATTGAAATGTTGAAACATATTTCAACGCCCATAATCACTTGCAAGTCACCAAAGTTATAGTGTTGTAACTTGTAATAATAAATGCCTTTGTATTTTGTATACTCATGTTTAATGTCCTACAAGCTTGCATGTGGAATTAATATCTAAATAAAGCAAAATACTAAGCCTCATAGACTATTTCAAGGCTTTTGAAAATCATTTGGACAATATTTAGTCTCCTCAAGTTCATCCTTGTAACCATCACATAGGCCCTCCTTGAAAAAATTCTTCCATCCCCAAGTAGAAATATTTGAAACCATCCCATTTTCACATCATTGGCTAGTTCTTCAATCATCACTAGTTTGTCCAAGTTCTACTCCCCTAGTCAACAACATTGCATACTTGTCAATATGCCAACAACATTAAAAATCCTCTTAGTTTCAATACAAGATTCTAAAATATTATTGAGAAAAGATTGCAACATTAGGAATCTATTTCTCATGCGATTTCATATCATTGTCAACTCATAATAATCCAACAATATAATGACAATTCAATTTCATTAAAAAGATCTACCAATTTCCTTAGCTAATTTTTCAACTCCCCACAAGGAATCTTCCATGATGGAGGCTAAATGGGTAGGGCTTGCTACACACCAAGGGTTCAAGTGCTTTGTTGAAAAAGGCACCAAGACTTATTGATCATAGTCTTTTACAATAGGCCTTGTTGATATATCCTTACTTGCATATTCCATGACACATTAAAGACCTTTAAAACATAGATGTAATTCTCGAACACACATATTGTGTGTAACAACAAAGTTGAAGGTGATTGCAAATGTGAGAAACAAGTCCAACACATTGATGACCTAAAACCCATTTTAACAATATAAAAAGTTTCAACTATTGGTCAAATTCCCCACATTGTAAAAATGGGTTTACAACTACTTGAGCTTAATACTTAGCCCATAATATAGTACAAAGGGGAAAAATTACAAAGAGAACATCAAAAAATAATTACCATGCTCCTTAGATTAGTTCAAAATGCATTGTTTTGCCACATTGTGCAATGGTTAGAAACACATATTGCTCCATCACCTTAATTAACATATTTGGGATATATTCTTAGACAAACAACTTACAAGATGGAGATCTCACTCTATCACATTGTGACATCATAAGATATAATAACAAAGGATTTTCAATCCCCAACAATGACAAGTATACCTTAACAATATACCTTAACAATGAACAAACCTAAATCCTTTATGAACTATAGTTGCCTAGGTCATTCTGCTTACAAGGTTTATGGCTAGAACAAAAACTAATGATTACAATAGGAAGAACTATCTTTCTAATCTTCCATTTTTGTTGAACATGTCTAATTTCATCAATCACCTTCACTTGTTCTATGCAAGGAACTAGGACAACATGCTCATTACTAATGTATTTTTTCACGCTTGTGATGCCATGCAAAAGATTGTTAAGAAAAAAACATTTCCTTTGTCATATCTAGTTGTCAAAGGATGTTTAACACATGGGGTGGCACAAGATGCATTTCATACTTTGGATAGCTTGGTTGTGGATCATGGCAATGAGATTGTTGATCACAAAAATAGTTCAAAAATGCGTGTTATGGTGATGAGGAAATCAAAACATTTGATTTTGTTGCAACTTTTTCTAGTAGAAAACATGGTTTATTTAATTGAAAATTTTAATTAAAAAGAAACCTCATTTGGATAAGCATAAAAAAACCATTTCAAACTTTTGAAAATTTTGATTTTACCATGTCCACTATGATTGGGTGGTTCTTTTTACTAGTAAAATGGTGGACAATTTTATCAATCATTTTAATTAACACACAATGGACCATTTGACCAAAGGTGCAATTTTGTAAACATGTACGAAAATAGTTGAACTTGCTATTTAAATTTGTGTATTTAAGAAATTAGAAAAAATAATTACAAATGGAAATTTTTTATATAATTTTATTTTCAATATATTGATACAAATATTTTTAAGATTTTAAATCAAACTAATGAATAAAAATACCAAAATGACTTTTTAAATAGTTGTAACCACTATTTTTACAATGTAAAAAAAATTACACTTGGATTTTTTGGCAAATTTTAATACTTGCATATTTTTTCCTATTTTTTAATATAATTTTTAGCATAATAGTATAAAGAATTTTTTTAATTAAAAAAAAACTAATATCTTTCTAAAAGATGTCAAAAACATTTTTGAAAAACATAATGACCTAAGGGACAGGTGTAGTTCATAATTGAGTGTTTACAACCTTAGTCAAAATTTTATCCAAATTGAAATAATTATTTTTTAGATTATTATCAAAATAATTGTGGTAGGTGGGTAGGTAATAATAATTGCAAGTAGGTTATAAAAAACATGTAGGTGGGTAGGTATAACTAGTAACATAACTAACCTAGCTTAATCTACACTGCCCTACCTTACCCTAACTTCTTTAATGTGACCTAATGTAACATAACTAACCTATTTAATTTCATCACAAATTTCTTGGGCCACAACTTGATAATAATAATTTTGTGTTCAATATGTTTTTTCATAGGTTCAAATTATTTAGACACAAATGTTGTGCATTTGAAACATGTATGAAATACATATAAATAGGATGCAAGATTTTATTATGGATGAAGATCTTGCACCGTACTTATAAGTGTTTCATACTTATTTTAGACACAAAACATTTGTGTGTAAATAACATAGATCTATAAAATGCATATTTCACATGATCCTATTATTGCCAAATTATGGTCCAAAAAGTTTATGATGTTAGCCTAACTATCGTAACATCTTAGGCATGTACATGGGTTACATTTGTATTAACAATTGAACCTTTAATTTTCACCATAACAAACCAAATCCTTAACCAATGGACAACATTTGCAAAATGTAACAATTTTTTTCAATTTTTTTTTCATATGTTTGAATTTCACATCAAGTTTTTTACACTCCTCTATATGTTTGTTAGTAAAAAGGTTAGGTAATTAATAGGTAGGTAGGTAAGTAGGTAGGCCTATGCTACCTAATTAATTTAATTAATCAATAGCATAATTTATTAAATACCATACAATGTCCAATTTGATTATCGTGTTTTAATTTTCAACTTAATTAAATGTTTCACTTGATTAAAACCCATTGGCCATTTTGATTAAGGTGGTCATTTTTTCATCCAACTTGACTGGATATGTGATTTGATAAATAATCAAATATGTCACTTTAGTCAAGTTGATTGGTAAAAACATACACATGCCATTGAACCCCATGCCCCTAATCAAATGTGCATGTCCATTAGTTAAGAAAAACTAGTTAATCAACTTGAATTATAGCTCAAAAAACCATGTTTTCCTACTAGTGTCTTGTGATTGTGCACTCCAAATGGTTTTGTGTTTAGTAGCAAACATTCGTAGTGTAAGTCAATTATTGCACAAAATCATTCATCACACAAGTGTCAATACATTTTATTTCCCCCTTTCCATCATGTTATTCAAAATCACAACTTGGGAATGTATTAACATCCATATAACAAAACATGGAAAGTTGAAACCTTAAACTCCTTTGAACTTTGAACATTTCCAATTTAATAGAAACTTCAATCCATGAACATGATTGCAATCTCCACCATGGCAATAAGAAGGACCCACAACAAGACTATTCACCAAATGACAACAAAAAAGATGGCATATTTATTGCAAATGTTGAGTGCACAACATATGACATGGATTGAAACAGGAAAAAAAAGAAACTTTAAGGTTCTAACTTGAAGTGTAAAATTTGAAACACAAAGCTTGAGTTAAAAGTTTAGGGGCAAGTTTAGGTGGTTACATAATATACAATTTACTTACATTTTTGTTGATTATGCAAGGAGTCACAATTGTAACATATCATCATTGTAAGGTCTAAAATATATTTAACATTTAATATTTTTACACTTTGCATGACTTTTAAGAAAAGCTTTTAGCTATAATTACCTTTGGAATTTTCTAAACATTATAAATTAGGCTAGAACATTGGGAATAAAAGTTCAACACTTCATACCATTGGGTGAAAAATGGTGATGTGACCATCACAAATTTACTAAACTTCATAGGTTTGTACAAATTTCATAAAAAATTGGTTTTTATAGGTTTGTACAAAAATCGCATAAATTCGATGCATGGTTAATATGAATGATATTTGTTTGCTTTCAATATTTGAAATATTATAATATATATGAGACATTTTTTTTGAATGACATACATGAATGTTCATGTTTTATACACAAAAATTGCATTGTTTTATCCAAAATTACATGACAAATGCACTGATTTAATTAAAATGTAAATCGTACTTATTTCACTCAAAACATCAAAAGTAGAAAAAACATAAAATTTATATAGAAGCAATATGTATGTTTTTCATGCCATTTTATATTTTGAAACCCATGGGTGTTGCACAAACATATTGTTTTACAATTTTCACATGAATTATATTGAAATTCTTGATATTGTAAGTTTGTGATGACTAACATATTTAGTAATAAAATTTATACTTAAGCAATAAATCATGATGTAGTAACACCCAAGATGCCTAATTTTGTTCACCACCTTTTTATTTCATAGCCTTAACCCAATTGTATTATTTAAAATTATAAAAATGGCCAAACGAAAAAATATATACTTTTGTTTTGACGGTGCAAAATGTAATATTTCTATTTGGGGGGTCCAAAAGTTTGAACTTTTCTTTTGTGATGGGTTAATCATACAAGTTCATTGTAAAAGAAAAAATAATTGTTCACACCTTCCTTAACTAATTAATACAATTCACATAATACTTGGTGGGAACACCAAATCCAATTTTTTAAAAATGATTTTGGAACCATCCCCAATAATATTGTAGTTATGAGGGCAATTTCAACACATGTTTGTCAAATAATTAATTTAATTTAATTTAAAATGCAATATTTCTAAAATATTTTTAAAAATTTTAAATTTCTTTTTTAAAAATGGTTTTGAATATATATATATATATAATTTTAATTTTTTTTTTCAACGTTTTTGAAAATAATATAATTAGGGTCAAAATTATTAAGGTATTACATTAAGCTAAAACCAATGATTTTTATAAAGGTTAAACCCATGGGAAAAGAAAATTTAATCTAGCCTCAACATTAACAATTTTTATTTTTAAAATAATTCTCCTAAGGGTCTTGCATTTTACACAAAGCTTTAAAGTCTAACCCAATGGTTCTTATAAACATTGGTTATTCCTACTAATTACAAACTTACAATATCATGAAATTTCAATAGAATCTGTGTGAAAATTGTAAAACAATATGTCCATGCAACATTCATGGGCTTCAAAGTGTAACAAGGGCACAAAATACATACATATCATTTTTATTTAAATTATATGTCCTTTTAATTTGTAATGTTTTGATGTGAAATATGTATGATTTACATTCTAACTAAATTTGTGCAAGTATCGTGATGTAATTTTGCATAAAATTATGCAATTTTTGTGTATTAAACATGAACATTCATGTATGTCATTAAAAAAAAAATGTTGTTCATTTCAATATTTAAGATATTGAATATGTACAATTCATGTAATATCATTCATATTAACTGTAAGAAAGAATTCATGTGATTTTTGCATGAACTTATGAAAATTGGATTTCGCACGAAAGTTGTACGAACCTATGAAGCTTGGTAAGTTTGTGATGTAGGTGGAATAGATGTGGTGATCTGTTAGTCCCACTTTTTTTTTTGGTGAGGGGTAAAAACACATTATGGTGGCCAGAAAATGGAGTCACAAATATTGTTTTTCCAAAATCTACAATTTTCAACTTCCACCAAGCTGATATCAAAAGAGGTTTCAATCATAAATTATACTCAAAATAAAGTAGTTTAATAGCTAAATAATGAAATTGTCATAGGAAATTACATTTTTATTAAAATTAAATGATTAAAAAGTACATTTGTGAAAATTTAGATGCTGTTATGATATATTGTAAAAATGATTCAAATAATTACAAAACTTGATGAAATATTTAGTCATATATTGAATATGAATTGATTGTATTATTTCAACTACAATTGAAAATTTTGACTCATGTGATTTTATAAAAAACATATTGACAAGTTTTTCATTCAAGCGAGCATAAGTGTGTTGACAAAAAACATTTTGTTGAAAAATTATTTTCATTTGGAAGATGACAATAATTATGTTGGAGGCCTTTGTATCAAAATCCATTTTTTTATGTTTATCAAAATGTTAGATGAAATCAAAGAAAAAATGCCCCCAAAATACACCAAAATATATCCCCCAAAAAAACAATTCTTGCTTGATGTGGCCCCTCTTGTAGTGTGCTTTCACCCTAAATCCACTTGTGATGTAAATTGCCATTAAGGAAGCTATAATTATCATGTGGATCAAGGGTGGAAAAAACCTTTTGGAACAAGCATGATAGAAACTTAAGCCCTGAACCCTAAACTAAACCAAACAACATCTCACCTTATTGAGTTTTACATGTTGCTTGGTGGAACAAAACTAGTGCAAGGCCTATTCCATAGTATTAAACATTGACCCTTACACCCAATTCCAACTTCCATTAATTCTCCAAAAGAAGGAAGTGGATGAAGTTTTGTATCATCTTATCATAATTTATCATCCTTATAACTTAATGAATTTCCATGAGCGAATTGGGTTTCTTGACATTTTACAATTGTGCATTGGAAAAAAGGGGGCAAGTCTTCAATTCATTTTCAATGTGCTTCATGGTAGGTAAGGTTAAAGGACGAAGGCATTATCAAAATAAGATGTTAGCCTGAAGTGGCAAACACAAGCAAGTGCCAAATTTTTGCAATGGCCAAGATCCTATTCATTATGTAAAGAAAAAATGGTGGGCCCTTATGTAATGTTAAAGGCAACCCATAAACATAAGAACATTTTAGAATCATGAAAAAATATTATGGATTTAAAGTGCCTTCAAAATTAAATTGGGAAATCTTTAACATGTCATTACGGCATTTTCATTTAGTGGAATCATTGAATTCCATTTTTAATCCTTAGGATGTTTGATGTTTGCATATGCAACAACAACAATATTCACAATATTATTCATTCAACTTCTCATATAATAGTTTAATCCCAAAACTAAAGAAGGAGATGATGAGGAAAGTCATGGACTTTTATTGACTTATAAAGTCTAAAAGAAGTCTTAAGAGCTAATTATAATGGGTAGTTGCTACAAGTGATGGAAAGACCTTTTTTCCCATATATACCCACCAATGGTGGTTGGGTATCAACTCTTAAACATATTAATTTTTTTCTTAAGGTGGTGCTTTGTTGGCCTTACTTTCACCTTCCATTCCCTTTTAGTTGATGTCCACAAGATTCGACATTAAGAAATTGAAATTTGAAAACCCAACATCAACTCCCTTCCAACAATTTTTTTTTCAACCCGTGGGCTACACATTTATAATATATGCTCTAACATGTGAAAAAGACTAATTATTGTTATTGAAGTTTCCAAAATTTGTGCAAAATGATTTCAAGATTGACATGTTGAATGTAGCTCATGATTTTTCTTCAAAAACCTTCATGGACAAATTTATCACATGGAACACTAGTGCCAAGACACATGTACGCAATTAGTTAAAGCAATTGGGCTGCCAAGAAGCGTAAGCAAGAGGAACATCATGGCTTGGAGCCACTGGATTGCCAATAAAAGGAGCAAGATCATCATGTAAAAGCAAAAGCAAGAGGAACATCATAACTTAAAACAATTGGGTTCTTGGGAAGCATAAACAAGAGGAGCATCATGGCTTGGAGCCACTAAATTGCCAATAAGAGGAGTAGGAACATCACATAAAAGCAAAAACAAGAAGAGTGTGACAAATATCACAAGCAAGAAGAACATCATAACTAAAAGCAATTAGGTTGCCAATAAGCACGGGCAAGAAGAGCATCACAACTTAGAACAATTGGGCTACCAAGAAGCACAAGCAAGAGGAGCATAATGGCTTCGAGCCATTAAACTACTAGTAAGAGGAGTAGGAGCATCACATAAAAGCAAAAGCTAGAGGGGGCATGACAAAAACCACAAGTAATAAAAGCATAAAAAAAACACAAGCAAGAGGAACATTTTGAAGAACATGAGAAAAATGAGCATCGTGGCTCTAGAGCAACTACATTGGGCCAAGAAAAAAGAGTAAGAGGAGCATCATGGCTTTGGAACAATCGAACTATTAGGCAACACTAATAAGATAAGCATCACAACTTGAAACAATTGCACTTCCAAGAAGCACAAGCAAGAAATCTATCACAACTTTGATTATTTTTCAAGAAAGCATTAGCAAAAGGAACATCATTTCAGAGCTTGAAGGAGGAAAAGCTCATGGCTTTGCTGGAGGAGATCATCATAGAGACTAGAAAGGAGATTATGGAAGAATTGTTTATATATATATAAACAAGAATTTTTTAAAATAATAATAATAAAATATATATCACCAATTGCTATACTAATGCCTAGTTGCCAAAAATATAGAAGAAAGCTTCCAAATCTTTATTTTCAGTTTTTTTAATTGCCAAATCTAGCTAATTTTTCTTTGGAATGATTGCCACCTTTAGCTACATGACAAAATTGAACTAAAAAAACATTGTCGCTTGTAGTTTTGTGTCACTCCCAAGTGCATGCAATCCTAAACCCTAAATTGAATTTGGCTATGCCTATGGCTGTTGGATTTTTGGCCCTTTTCTTGAGAGGATCTTGACCATGAGTTGTAAAATGACCGTTTAAAGGATGAAAAATTGTTTTGACACTTTTCATTTATGAACTGAAAATAGTAGGTAGCGAACTATCATACATTGGACACTATTTGTACATGGGCAAAAAAGCTACACCCATAGGCTACCATGTGTTCTAAACTTTTAAAATTTTGACTTTTGATCCCTCTCTCTTCAAATTGCCATATCTCATTCATATTTACTCAATTGCCATATCTCTTTCATATTTACTCAATTGCCACATCTCTTTCATATTTACTCTATTTTTGATGATTTAAAGTGCAATGGGTGTGCCACAACAGGGGCGCATTTTGCTTTTAGTCATCAAAATGAAAGGAGCACTCCCTTGCATTTCAGCGACCACTGAGACACTAAATGTAGACCATAGGTGTGTTTACCCTAAATACCATATGGACTTGGGGCCCCCACTAAATAGGAATAGAGAAGAAGCATGTGAAGAAGAACATGAAGAAAAAAGTTGTGCATATTCTGCTGGATTACCGACCATTTCAAGTTTGTCGTCCTAGTAATGATAATTTGGAATCTGGAGGCCGAGTGGAAGGCATGGGCTTTGCTTCTGTTGGTCAGGTAAATTGCTTCCAACAGAAGCGAAGCCCACTCGCCCATGGCCTTCCATTCTGTGTTGGAAGCAACTTGAGTGGGTTCAATACATCTGAGCACTTTTTTCCATGCAAAAAAGCTTTTTTCTCTTTTGACTCAGAGAGGAAGAAGGGTCCACAAGTTATGATGATCAAAGCCATAAGTAAGTACACAACAAAGACTCCCCATGTTTTCATTCACTCTCCACCTGGTCTGGAACCTTCTTCAATTATGTAAGTTACGCAGCAAGGCGTTACACCCTAGACCTCGAGCTCCACCCTCGATTCAAAGGTGTTACATCCTAGACCTTGGGCTCCACCCTCAGTTTAGATGGTGCACCCTATGCATCAAAACATGCCCTAATTTTTGTAGTGTATATCGATGACCATTGTCAGGTGCAAGAAAGAACTCAGCAATAATTGTCCAGGAAGACATCTTAGAGTTATCCGTGAAGTAACAAAAAACACAGCACCAGAACCCTGAGTTTGGTCATACACAGGGTGAGATTAAAAAAAAACCTGCAAAAAAGTACATTAGCATTCAAGGCGGGATGAAACTCAGAAAACCATCAATTTTGGTGGTAAACTGAGTTTCATCATTTCTTTCCTTTTTCTTGAGCGCCTCCACTACTGCTACATTTATTTTCACTGTTCCTAACTGTACAACTACTATAATTAGTCTCGAACCTTCTGCATTAAATACCTTCAGCATTTCATACTGAGATTTAGTGAAATGTCTTTACTTTGCGGATACCACTGAAAGTGGGGATAGGGGGTGAAAGGAGGCACAAAGACAGGGTGAAGACAGGGTTACTTTACTGATAACTCTCTTGTGTGGAGGATTTGCTCATCCTCTGAAAATTAGGGCAGGTTTTTATGCCAGAGAAGGGCCTCAGTCCTTCCTTGTGTTTCGGTGCCTGTCACTTGGGTCTACTACCCTTGTGTCTAGGCACTTTGAAGCTAAAGGAAGGGCCTCTCGTCCGACCCTTCTCCTATACTTATTACTGGCCCAAACCTAAACATTTACATCAAGAGTCTCAATGCTACTTGCTTGAGACTTTGTAAGCACTATACCACAACTGATGATTGGCACTTCTTTGTCTTCTTTCTTTCTTTCTTTTAATTTAACGTCAATACCCGGACCAGAGAGATCCATTTGACGACAATTACAAAGTTGACTTGAGCAAAACACTCCTGTTGTCTAGGCAAGAAACTAAGTACAAA
>Ga0116231_10008755_pt1 | contig 17558 bp, 14 predicted proteins | sample S1TSphgellanicum_2_FD_89695 | JGI IMG/M metagenome (GOLD analysis project Ga0116231, IMG submission 89695) | Host-associated microbial communities from peat moss isolated from Minnesota, USA - S1T2_Fd - Sphagnum magellanicum MG | ecosystem: Host-associated > Plants > Peat moss > Unclassified...
AAAATACACCTAAAGCAGACCAAATTGGTCCATCCTGAGCTTTAGGGGTTAATGCCATCTGATTTTCTCTATTTGATTTGTAACATTGACAACAATTGGTGTTGAGGCTTGTGGGACTGGGCAGGTTCCTCTAGAATTCACAAAACATATTCTTCATCACCCACCCATCAGCACAATGTGACCATGATCATCATGAAGCACATTCTGTTGAGCAACATAGGAAGGTACAAGATTCATCTCCATTGTTTTATCGGAGGAATTGTGCATCTATCCTGGTGTCATCTCAAGCAAACTTACTTATGGGGGTCATCACAACAATGTTCGCTTGATAAAATTTTCAGCAAATTGATAATATATTCAGCATCCAACATTTCTGGAAACAGTAGACATTTATTTGCATCTAGGTTGATGTTCAAAAGAGGTCTCTTGCTGGCTCATACACTTAAATGATAGAGCTAGCCACTACAGCTTTGTTAGGTGATGTTCCACATGGTACCAATTCAAGCATTGTTCAAGTGGTCGGGCTTCAGTGCATACTAAGTGGGCTTGGGTGGACATTGATAGAAAGGAGTTTGACATATGCATCAGCAGACATGAGAGAAAACCTTGTTGTGCATTAGTGAATTGGAAGTCAGTTTTCAGGGCTACATACAACATTTTCTCAAATATAAAATCTCATGTAACTATGAGGTTGCATGCAGACAAAAATCAACAGTAGCTTTGGGTTGGTTTTGGTAGTGGTGGGCTATTGCCATTACTCCTTAACGTCAAGCTGCACTCCCAACATTGGGTGTAGTAGGTACATCTAACAATAAGTGTAGATTACAACATATTTATTTGCCCAAAATTTCCAACAAGCAACACAATCTGCATCTTGAGGGTTAGATGTGTTTCTTGATGCTGTCAATGCGGTCAAAACTCAGTCATGGTGTTGCAGCTTCTAGCAATTAGTACCCTCTTTAGATTTCTTGTCATAATTCTTTCCTGCATTCTAAATAGAAGGTAATGGGAAGAAATCCTTTTCAGAGTTGTTTTTATGACCATCCCATGTCAAAACAATGACCCTGACTAGTGATCTTCTTCCAATGCTCAGCTACAATAGGGCAGCACCATGCCCTATTCATCATCAGAGATTTAGAGAAACTATTCATTATGAATTTCAAAGTTTAGTAGAGCTTACACATTATATGCAGCCACTGCAATCAGAGGTGGTCATGTGCAGGGAGAGAATAGAAAGCACCATTCAAGAAGATTTATCAACAAACAATAACTACATGACATACTCAATGGGTTGCAGATGGAGCTTTGTGACTAGAAAGAAGAGCAAAGGAGCAGAGTCCCTGGAATGTCAATTGAAAGATTCCCACACAACCTACCCAGATAGAGTCACCAAAGCTGAAGAACTGATCTCTACTGTCAAAAAAGACAATCAAGTTATTTTGAAGTAAGCTAAGTCAACTCTATTTTTTTTACCATCCTGCATCAAATCAATTACCATGACCAGTGATCTTCCAATGTTGAGCTACGATAGGGCAGCACAATGCAACTTCATGATCAAACAACAAAGAAACTAATCATTATGAATTTCTGAAGTTTTACAGAGCTTACATATTATATACATCCACTGCAGTCAGTGGTGGTCATGTGTAGGGAGAGAATAGAAAGCATCATTCAAGAAGCTTTATCAGAAAACAAGAATAACATGACAAATTCAATGGGTTGTAGATGGAGCTTTGTGACTAAAAAGAAAGAGCAAAGGAGCAGAGTCCCTGGAATGTCAATTGAAAGATTCCCACACAACCTACCTAGACAGAGTCACCAGAGTTCAAATGCATCCTTCCAAACTGTCCAGATTTCTACTGACCCCTTTTTTCCACATTGGGTTTGGCAGAATATCCAACCAACCTTGGTCAAAATGACAAGATTTAGAAGCTACATTCAGCATTGAACACTTGTAAGAATGCCAACTCTATTGCCATAGAATACATGATAGAAAAAGGTGATCATAAAACAAGATATCACCTTCCAAAATGAGGATGGATTTAAAATTTCATGCCACTCCACATTGTCAAAATTTCAACCAGACAAAAAAAACTGATGGCCATGCCAATAGAATATACAATGATAATGATGGAATGAAACAAACACATCCCTCCAAACTATCCAAATTTCAACTAGCTACACCCATTCTTCCACATTAGGTTTGGTTATCCAACCAAGTCATGACAAAATGCAAGGAGGTAGATATGGACTTAACTAAGTGGTTCAAATTTTCTCATCATCTTTTACAAACCTAGCTTGGAACAAGTATTCTTACATTCGGCATTTCAAACTAGAGCAAAACCTAAACTTATCATAGTGATCAGAACCGCACCTTTGACGTCTGCGGGGCTGGCAGCTTCTTCTGCGTGGATGTCTTCAGCACAATAGTGGATGGGCGCTTCACAAGCCTTGCAGTAGTATCACTAGTTGTAGGTGACTCCTCAGTGTAATACACAGTCGAACTTCTATTTCTAGATGAAGAAAACAACTTGCTCTTGCTCGAGCGCTGTGTTGCTTCAGTTGACTCCCCAGATTCATCGATAGACGACTCATAACAAGCAAGTCCTTCCATCAAAATGTGTTCAACGTACACAAGAAAATGTATGGCCTTCCAACCTAACCTATGCAGGAAGGCGGGCAAAGCATGAGCTCCGAAACCACAATACTCAGAACTCAAATTTTGACAGCGTGCATTAACTATCACAATGGGAACGAAAACCTTACAAGTTACAAAGGGGAAGGGGACTACAACTTTTTATTGCTAATGTTACAAGAAATTCCTCCTATATGTCATCGTGTTCTCCATAGTTTGCATACCTGTGCCTCTTTGTGCCAAACCCAAAAACCTTTTCAGCAAGTTTCTTCTTTCTTGCAACCAAGCTTTGCAAAGTCAATGTAGGAGCATGGCGACTCCCAAACTTGAAATCATTGTGACTCCGAACAGAGCACGCTGGCGTTGTGACTCCCAAACTTCAAATGCATTGTGACCCCCTGCTGTAGCAAGGTGTTGCGGTTCCTAGACTTGAAGCTTGGCACATGTCTCTACAACTCCCAACACTGAAAGGTTGGCGCAAGTCTTTGGAACAACGACTCCTAGACCTGAAGGAAGATGCAAGCGTAGAAGGTCCAATGTTAAACAACAGTGATGTCTTTGGAGCGAAGTAGCTCTAGCGCGCATTTGACCTGCCACCCAATTAGTTCGACCAATGGGGGTTGAGCGTGGTTGAAGGTTTTAGTTCGACCAATGGGGGTTGAACGTGGTTGAAAGTTTTAGTGGAATGAAGACTACCAAAACACAATTTCAGATTGTAACGTCCAATATAGTTCCGTGAATCAGGTAATTTGGTGGTCACTAAAACATTATTCTCCACACCCACTACTGTAGGTACCTTTTCACATAGTGCATACCTATTTTCCTTTTGATTATTATCACAAGATGATGTAACTCCATAGCTTATTGGATGTCCATTGTTACTTTGACACCAGATAATTCCATGTATTACCATATGTTAACTATTTTTGGACTTTTTGCATGCAATTTACAAGGAAATATTTCAAGGAAGTATTTACAAGGAAATACATGAATTCATGGATAACTATATAATTACCAACATATTTTATTGCATTATAAAATCATTATCTTATATAATTTCCTAAATTGCTCATTGCAAATAGGGGATTGGTGTGAAGTCTTATTATTATCATGTGAAAATTGTCGGGTTTTTCTTACGTTTCATAGGTTAATAATAAAGCATTCACAGATGTAATATACCAAATTCAATCAAGGCAGTGATTTTGTTATAAAACTTGAACAAGATCTTGATATTATAGGTTGATGTTAGACGTAATAAACATTTTCCAGTATGACACAATGATTTGTACTGAAAAAAAATTATAATGTTTCCTCATGAAGTTTAGATTCTAATTATAATCTAAACATTACATGTTGTTCAAAGCCAATCAAATTTTTAAGGTATATTGATATATCCATGTGGTCCCATGTGTAACAAGGTCACTAAACATGGTGGTGTGTGTTAAGTGATGCAGGCAAGCCACATCCATTATTACATTTGCACAATCAATGCCATTTCAAGATGTATCATTTGGTATATAAATGTTCATGTCAACAAATTGAAAAGACCTATTGACCATATTAGTTTATGGCAGCACAATGCAATGACAAATTAAATTGAAATTGTCGTTCGTGCAGTGTGTGTTGTCTTAATTTTTTATAGGTGTTGGTTAATGCTTAAGGATGAATATGATTCTATTAACCAAAAATTGTCCCCTAATCACTGTCCTGTAGTTCCACCCATTTATAATGGAATGGGTCCGATTCAGTAATGTGGAGTAAAGCTGCATATTGAGAGAATTACATGAGGTTTGTTTCATGATGGCCTCTAATGGGAGCATCGATCACTTAAATATGTTGAATTCATTAGTTTACATATATGGTCTAACATTTTGTTGGTAATGCAGGTATGCTTACATCCCCATATATCTACAGTGGCTAAATGAAGTCAGGTAAATCAGCAAGATTAATATTGTTTTGTATGGGTTTTTATGTTTGAGTATAGAAATGAGGCAATATTAGATAATGAAATGTATTCATGACTAAGTTTTTATAGCCTACTACAACCACATGATTATAACAAGTGAAATTATAACAAATTTTGGTCAATGTATATATGAATGGCAACTTATATTCATTCTATATAGCTTGAATTGATTGTGTAGGCTAAACCCAACCCTTTTTAGGTCTACATTCTCATAGTGTGGGTCACATATATATTGAGGTATACATTGCAATGTAATGCTTTTGTATTTGATTATAGATTATATTCCTTAATTTGCATACATTTAAAAAACTAATTAATCTTATAGGAGGGATTTGGTTCTAATCGTGCATATGTTTAAAAGAGGGTATGGTGCTATATTACAGGACCAAGACCATGGCCGGCACATGAATTATCATTCACACAAAGATTACAATCATGTTGGGCCATAGGTGCGGCAAACAAACAACATTAGTGGTCTTGCATTGGTTGGCTGAACAATGTACACCACAATCATTTGCAACCAAGGACACAAACATCACATGTGCTTGTAGTCCTCATTATCCTCCAAGTGACACTTGAGCATTTGCTGGATTGGGCATGTTGAACAAATACTTGTATGAAGTTAGCCATCAAACACCAAACTACCTTAGGATATTTCAATTTGGTGCGTGACAACATGAATTGATGTGGTTGCTCAATAGTTCCCAATGAATGTGCAATCTGGAGGTAAACACCAAGTTCTACACTACTTAATCATATTCAAGGAAGACCCACAAGATACATGGTCATGTGTTGTAAGTGGATAAAGTCAACAAGTACAAGACTCAATAGTAGTACCAATGTGAACATGTCAAATTCATGGAGGGCGCAAGAGTTGACAACACCAAGTCGAAATACATGTGTGGGGACCAAGTAGCAAAGGTGTTCCTACAGTGGTTGTATGACCAAGGTTGCAAACCTAATATGTTTCCACCAACGTGTTCGAAGTCAAAATCTAAAAAACATAGCTAGGAAGAGGATGTTTTCTATTGGCCTCCAAGATGCTTAAATTTTGCCAAAGTAGTTGTGTTGAACAAAGAGCTATACAAAATCAGCCAACAACCGCCCTATGTTAGGTGTTTCCAGTATGGTGCCCAGTTCATCACAAAATCAACATCGCAAGCACGGTTGTGTAAAGTCAAGTTTCTTCGTTTTTAAGAAAAAATTCAAGAGATCTTTTGGTAACCACCTAACCTCCTTACATGTACATGCTTTTGATCCATTCCATTAGTAAGTATAAGGTGATTTTATTGCATACATGGACCAACCTTACACTAAGTCTTGTGCCACCACACTCTTCCACTCACATCCAATTTGGGTGGAATGGGACTGCAATTCCAAACCACTATGTGGTTACACAAGTGTTTATAGCCATAGCAATATCACTATAGCTTGGCCCCATGTGGAATCTAGGCGGACATGTTTGTGCCACTAATTTTTTAGATTTCATACCCAAGGTTTTGTTACTTCAGTGAGTTATGGGATTACAGGTATGCATGTGGTCATGATGGGTTCATTGGAAATTTACGTGCATTGAAACATGCATGTGGTGGTATGTGACATACATTATATGCAATGTTGTAGTTCATATATTACATGGTTATAGGATGGAACATTAACTGGTGTGGTTATGGAGGCATGGTATAGAAGTAATGACTGCATGGTACATAGTTCAAAATGGAGGCCCACAGAGTTAGGCAATTGCCATTAGGAGATGTAAAGCAAATCAAAGCTCAAGACATCAAGCTTTGGGAACATGATGAAATTCGAACGGACGTTGTTCGGCAGGACATGTGTCATTGCCCATGCAAAATTTGCCCTAGTGCCCGCCTTTTGAAACTATCCACAATAGTAAAGCACTTGCGGAACTTTGGCCGACACCCACATAATAAGGGTTGGACAGAGGTATGTTCATGTCCACCATTAAATCTCAGTTCCTTGGGTACACAACTTAGGTGTGCTCTGCATTCCACTGCATAATCACTTTCTACCACTCCACCCAAAATTGGACATTGAAGTGCCAAGTGACATAGGATGCAATTTTATATTACAATAATTCCTTGCAAAAAATAGTGTACATATAACCATGCCATGCACTATAACTACAGTTACAACGTAATGCATTAATTCAAGAGTACAAAGGTGTCAACTAATATAGTTCACATCACTTGGATGTTGTCTAATAGATCATTGTGTGTAATATCTAGGTAATGTCAATTGCAATAACTTCCAGTGTATTATAATAATACATATTGCATTGTAGGGTGATCCCTATGACTCATCAGATGAGGAATGGATGGCTCACATCAATCGACCACCACTCATGCCCATGGAAAATACAATGTATTCAACCCCACATGGACCTAGAGGTGGACATGGTAAGGTTGGTGAGGGATACATTTGCTATTGCTGACCATACAACGAAACAAGTTGTAGTTGCCAACAATAGTTGCATGACCCAACATTAATTGATGGGGGTAGGAGGTGGCATAAGGAATGGTGTACCCCATAATCACTTATCTGGTTTTTTGTAAACACCTAATGAAAACTAGGAGGCTCAACTAATAGGAGCTCAAGTCACAAGGGAGGAACATGATCATGCCCTAGAAGTGGAGGGCTGCCAAAACAATGTGCTTTCACAATTGCTACCAATTGATGGTAAATGGGTGGGTCATGACATGGAAGTAGATCAAATGCAAGTTCATGAACATGTTTGCCATGATAACATAGTCAACACAATGGAAATAAAGGACATGGTAGCAATTGAAGCACATGGCACTATTGTGGAAAGACAAATACAACCAAATGAATCTTTTCACCGTGACAATACAAATGGCATGGTGGTTGTTGATGACATGATTAGAATGCCTAGACCCAATTCAACATGTGTGCCATGTTGATGTGGACAAAACACAATCTACCAACCTATGGCACAATTGCTGGATGTGTGACCAAAGGGTATCGAGGGTGCCCATGTTGTGGGGCACACTATAACAAGGAGGTCACAAATGTTGTGAAAAAATGTGTGTGTTCACAACTCAAGAAGTAGTTGCCCATGGAACATGCTTATTAGCACAAACACTCTCATTTAATGGAATACATGAATAAGGCATGGCACCACAATGAATGGCAATTGAAGAAATATATCGTGCAACTATAACATGGACAACATGGCTAGCTAATGGGGGTCGACCCCACCACAATGACCCAACAAAAACATCCAAGCTAAAAGTACTTAACAAATTGGAATATTGGAAGGTAAATATCAACCCTTTACAAAATTGTACATGTGAATGCAATTTTTCAATCCTTGTAGTGTTTGGGCCACTAATGTGATTAGTGGATCATTGATTGTTGATTGTTGGATCACTAGCAAATGCACCAAGTGATCATTGGCACAATCCACCAAAGGATCATTAGTGTAATCCACCAAACAATCATTAACACGATCCACCAAGTGATCATTAGTGCAATGGACCAAGTGATTGCTAATTATTGGATCAATGATAGTGATCACTAGAACAATCCACCAAGTTGGTGATTGAACCCACCATCAAAACCATTATAACGCTAGTGGTATTGTTTTTACCAAACTATGGGTGGAATGGTTAGTGGTCTAAATCTTATCGCATCTAGCTTTGAAGGTAGGTGGTTATTGAGTCACATCACTACCTGAGATGTCACTAGGACTACCTTGTGAATGACACATTAGATAACATGCATAACTAGCTTGCAATGATATCATATTGTGCAATTAGATTACAATGATTTTATATTTGAATATCTAAATTTGGCCCATGGATCAAGCTAGGATGCCCTAATGATAGCAATGCATGACATCCCATTAATGGGATGTAATATTACACTTATGTCAAGGATTAAGAATAGACCATTAATTAATAAGTAGCATATAAGTAGCATATATATGATCAATTGTGTAACACTAATTGAATTTTAGTCTTGACATTATCAACATTGTTAAAGCTTTTTAATTATGGTAGGAGTTTGATGGTATGTATCATAATATAACTTTAATCAGCTATAGAGGATGACAAGTAATATCCCCAACAAATATTTCATTATATCACTCAAGTTTACATGGATCTTGGACTTCACGTTGGTGAGACTGATATCTTATATTTTTTGTTCCGTGAATAAGTAATTTTTGGGACTATAAAAATATTTAGGTATCCAATATTTAGGTATATTGCAATAAACTTGGATCTTAGTCTTCACATTCAAACAAATGGTATAAGATCAATTCAAAGATCATGAACCCATGGAGATTATTACCAAAGTAGATAAAAATTACTAGTAGGTTGTGAACATGTATGTGGCAAGATTTAGAATGGATTATGGATCATGGCTATAAATGCCTACAAGTGGCCATGAGTGCCTAGCTAAGTGATGATAATGGTTGACTAATGTCATAAATTGACCAATCATTGTCATTGGCAAATCCATTCGCTTGTCCAAAACCATTATGAAAGCACCCTAGTGATATGGACACATTCAACTAGAAGCCATTTGTACCTTGGATCTTGGTCTTCACATTATCGATGGTGTCAAAACTCTATGCCTTGCATATGATGGAGGACAAAACATTTCCACAATAGTGTGGTGATCATGAATTGCATAACACCTTGGATCTTAGTCTTGATGTGGTCAATAATGTTAGAGTTTTCTATGGTAGGAGTTGATCACGACAACTACTTAATTCTTTAATAAATATCTCATTACAACATTCAAGTTTACATTGGATAGCTCGGACTTCACATTGGCCAATGGTGAAACCAATATCTTAGATTTTTAGTTCTAGGACTAAACAATTAGAGGGACAGTAAAAATATTTAGGTAGCCAATAATCTTGAATCTTGGTCTTCACGTTCAAAGAAGTGGTATTAGATATATATATGAAGTAAATACCCATGAAGATTATTACCAAAATAGATTAGGAGTAGGTTGTGAACATGCATTTGGCAAAACTTAAAGTGTATTATGGGTCGTGGCCATATGTGCCTAGCCAAGTGATGATAAGGGTTTAATGATGTCATAGATTGACCAATCATTATCATTGGCAAATCCACTCATAAGTGTCCAAACCCACTAGTCGAAGCACATTAGTGATATGGACACATTCAACCAAAGGCCATTTGTATCTTAGTCTTTACATTATCAATGGTCTCGAAGCCTTATGCCTTGCATATCATGAAGACGATACATTTCCTTTGTGGAAATGTATGATGATGATGAATTGCGTAACACCTTGCATCTTAGTCTTGACATTGTCAATAATGTTAAAGTTCCTCTCCATGGTAGGAGTTGACAACTACTTGTATGAATGGTGAACAACCAACTTGGATCTTGATCTTGACATTGTCGATGATATGTTTCAAAACAAACCATTGAGTAGCATATCTATATTATCATCAATTGTGTAGCACATTAATTGGATTTTAGTCTTGACATTATCAATAATGTTATAAAGCACTTTAATACGGTAGGAGTTTGATGGTATGTATTAGAATAAAACTTGAATCAACTATAGAGTATGATTGGTAGATCCATTCGCAAGTGTCCAAACCCACTAATGAAAGCACCCTAGCGATATGGACACATTCAACCATTTGCACCTTGGATCTTAGTATTTACATTATTGATGGTCTTGAAACCTTATGCCTTGCATATCATGAAGACGATACATTTTCACAAAGGAAATATATGATGATGATGATGATGAATTGCGTAACACCTTGCATCTTAATCTTGACATTGTTGATAATGTTAGAGCTTTCTATGGTAGCAATTGATCATGACAACTACTTAATTATATAAATTTGGTGAATAGCCAACTTGGATCTTGGTCTTGACATTGTCAATGGTATGAATTATAAAAGACTATTAGGTAGCATGTATATGTCAGTGGACCCATGAAGATTATTACCAAAGTAGATGAAGAGTACTAGTAGGTTGTGAACATGTATGTGGCAACATTTAAAGTGGATTATAGTTCATGGCCATAAGTGCCTAGCTAAGTGATGACAATGGTTAAATGATGTCATAGATTGACCAATCATTATCATTGGTAGATCCACTCACAAGTGTCCAAACCCACTAATGAAAGCACCCCAATGATATGGACACATTCAACCAAAGGCAATTTGTACCTTGGATCTTGGTCTTCACATTATTGATGGTGTTGAAACCTTATGCCTTGCATATGATGAAGAAGATACATTTCCACAAAGGAAATGTATGATGATCATGAATTGTGCAACACCTTGCATCTTAGTTTTGATGTTGTCAATAGTGTTAGAACTTTATGTGGTAGGAGTTGATCATGACAACTACTTAATTATAAAAAAGGTTCAAATGCAAACTTGGATCTTGGTCTTGACATTGTCGATGGTATGTATTTCCTTGGGGGGGAGTTCTATTTTCTTTGGTATTTGATGCATGTTATAACAACATGAGACCAATTATGTTGATATGTAATGTAGGAGCTACCTATTTGACACACATTGGACATCATGCACATTGAACACAATGTTTCAAAAAGTGTTTTGAAGTATTTGTTCGGGGAACAAGACACAATGGAGATGCATAAAGACATGGAAGAAGTAGGTGTGAAACAACACTTGTGGCTCCATTGAAATTCCATGGGTATGAACTATGTAAAACCTCTAGCCCCATATGTGTTCACACAAAAAGAAAAGCAAGCATTTCTAAACTTTGTTAGTGAAGTGCATGCACCAACAAGGTATGTAACTGCATTCAAGAAACACGTAGCCCCAAACAAGTTATACAATATGAAAAGCCATGACCACCACGTAATGTTGTAACACATACTCCTTGCTAGTGTGCGGAACTTGCTGCACCTTGGCCCTAGAAGAGCAATCATCTACCTTGGTAGAACCTTCTAGAAGCTTTGTACTAAGGCGTTGAACCCTAGTGATATCCCCAATTTAAGAACATATGTTGCAGAAACTTTGTGTATGCTATAAATTTGGTGGCCATCAACATTCTTCAACTTGCAAACCCACTTGATTATTCATCTTGTAGATGAATTAGAGATGTGTGGACTAGTGGGAAGCACATGGTGTTACCTCATCAAATGATACTTGAATGTGCTAAAAATATATGTGAGGAACAAAGTTAAGCCCGAGGGTTGCATGGCATCAAGGTATATGTATGACAAGGCCTTGGGATTCACCACTTAGTATCTTGCATTATATCCCCACACAAGGCATCAAATTTTGGATGCCAAATAATAGGAGGCATATGTAAGGGAAGTATTACATGGGAATGGGGTGGTCAAAATGTTGTCCTCTATGGAGATACAAATGACACATGAATATGTTATATCAAACTTTGGGGCCACATAGGCATTTTACAGGTACCATTGAATTAACAATTTGTAGCATTATATGTCTTATCGTTGAATAGGTCATAACTGAATTAACACTTGTAACATACAAAATAGGAAAAGGTTGATGGAACATTGTTGGTTTTTCTTAAATTTGATAATATTGGTGATCATGATAATTATGTGAATTTGATAAATGGCTTGGGGGTGATGTCTTGGTGTGTGCAATTGGCTAAATGGAGTGGGATGAGGAATGAACCCGCCAACAGACATAAATAGCAAAATATTAGGCACGTGCATGGATTGGATGTCAAAGGAGGATTCACATTATTCTCAATGGTTGCAACATGGCACACCATCTTTTTCTCAACGGTTGCAATTGCATGTGAAAGATCAACTCCTCTCAAACATTGTAGAAAATGAAAACATTGTACGACTATCACGACCCCTAGCCCGAAAAGCATACACATATGAAAAAATGTGGGCATATGGGAACCACTATTGTGTGGACATAGAATTAGGGCCTTGACACCTCTATGACTCTTGGGTGGCTTGCATATTCAGGCAAGCTAGTCATAGTTCGACATGAAATCGAAACTTTGTGACGGGGAATTGGAATTATGTCAAAGTCTTGAAGGAAATCCTTGTTGTGGATTATGTAGGCCTACCAGTGGTCTTATTTGCATGCTCATGGATCCCAACAAAATACATGAAGCAATGTAACCATAGGCTAAGATGAACATGGGTTTTGGGTGGTGAACCTTGGACATTGATTGCCACCCATGGTGGAACCATATTTTTTCCTGCATTTGTGATGCAAGTAAGGGCAATGGGTAATGCAAGTAGCTTGGGTAGCTCCATACGTATGCAGTAACTAATACATATGGCATCATAAGTTTGCTTGGGATGGGTAAAAACAATCTCGAATTAGTTTGGCTTGGATGTTGTCACTAATATGGTATTTAATTATAATGTCATGAAAGAAAACATGTTTAAATTTCTCTTTGACTTAGTATGCATGTTAAACCATGACTATGGGAATAATGTAGGTGTTTTTTTGTCTCAAACACTATTGCTAGCGGTGATTAGCAAGTGGTGTTGCAAAAAAAAACCATGTAACAAACATGTGGTGGTTGAAGCTGATGAATTGCTGCTAAGAGTGGACATTATAAAACAAGGTGGTGATGAATATGAGGAGATGGTTTATAGGATCAACATGGGGCAAGCTAACAATGAGGAGGGTGGGGAAGAGGTAGTAGTTGTGGATGTTCAACGCCTTGATGCATAATTGCACTAAGTTTATGAAGACAATGATTTTGAAGTGGAAGAATAATTAAGGGGAAAAACAATATTGATTTCACAATTTTGGTACATGTCTTTGACATTGGGTCTTTTTGGTATAGGATGAATCAAGGATTTAATTTGAGTCATGTGGACATATTGTATTACAGCATGTAAAGGCACTAACTCTTGGTCAATAATTATAACTTACAATTACAATGTTGTCAATATGCAATATATTAATAAACTTTGGCTTCCCCTACAAAGTTTGATGAAATTGGACATCTGAATAGTTGTTGCACAATTATGTGGCACCATTAATATAAGATTATGGTTCATGGACAAAATTGCCTAAATGGTGATAATGGTTATATGGTCAAAGACATTGACCATATAATATCACTAGCAAAATCCACTCATTTGTCCACAACCACTTGGTAGATTGCCTAGTGATATCAACACGTTCCACTAGAATGCCATGGCACTAGTATCGTTAGTGGTTGGAACCACATGATACCTTAGATGTCAATTGACATTTGGCACCATAAATTTATAGATTTCATTTATAGCCATCAATCTTAGTCTTGACATAATCAATGGTGTCCAAGATCTTTGCCATTTTATATATAATGACCACAACCATACTTAATATTTCACAATGGTGTGGTGATCAATTGTGTAGCGCCTTGGATACTAATTAGTCTTGGAATTGTACAATGCCAACAATAATCAATAGTGTTAATGTTGATAGTGTTAAAACTCTTTGTGGCAAGAGTTCCAAACTACTTACATAAATGTCTAAATGGTGAATATAATGGTTGTTCACATAAATTGACCAATCCTTCTCACGAGCAAAACACATCCACTTGTCAAAAACCACTCGGGAGCCCACCCTAGTGATATTGACACATTCCACTATAGTGCCATGGCTACAATGGTCAGTGGATGGAATTAAAGGATCTTGTAAATGTGAATGGACATTTGGCATCATATATACAATCTTTTTTGTTCTAGCTTTGGATATTTTTTTTGACATTATCAATGATGTCAAAGCTCTTTCCTTTACATACGATCATGACCACACATTTTCACAAAGGTGTGGTCATAAATTTAGTAGTTATAACACCTTAATGCTTGCAACTAGATCAATTTACTCTTGACGTTGTCAATAGTGTTATGTACAACTATCTAATATGGCAGGAGTTGACAACTATTTAGATAAATGCTAAATATTTAGCCTAGATCTTGGTCTTCACATTGTTGATGGTATGTATTAGAACATATCACTAGTTACCATGTAAATCATGATTTGTGTAACATTAATTGCAACTCAATCTAAACGTTATTGTGCATGTTAGAGCTTTTTATGGTAGGAGTTTGATGGTATGTATCAAAATAGATGTTTAATTTTTATAATTAGAAGTACGATGTAGATGATGACTAATAATATCAACAACAACTAAGTAATGATATTGGTTGACTGATGTCATCAAGTGACCAATCATTATCACTAGCAAATCCATTTGCTTTTCCAAAACCACTAGTGATAGCACCATAGTGATATGGACACATTCCACCACAGTGCCATGGTTGCAATGGTTAGGGTTGGAGGCACATGATTTCATATGTGTGAATGGGCATTTGGAAGCATAAATAGAGGCCATTTGTACCTTGGATATTGGTCTTGACATTATCAATGGTATGTATCAGAATAGACCATTAAGTAACATATCTATATTATCAAGTGGGTAACACCAATTGGGATTTAGTCTTGACATTATTGTTAGTGATAAAGCTCCTTATGGTAGGATTTTGATGGATATATGTATCAAAATAGATCCTTAATTAGTTGTAGACCATGACTAGTAATATATACCCATGATATATCCACATGGCCAAGTATATTTATGTCACTCTAGTTTACATTGGATCTTGGACTTCCCATTGGTGAGACCAATAGATTAGATTTTTAGTTACATGAATAGGAAATTGTTTGCACACTAAGGATATTTAGGTAGACAATACTTTTAAATCTTGGTCTTCACATCTTGGTCTTTAAAGAAGTGGTATCAGATATGTAAAGATCATGAACCCACGAAGATTATTACCGAAGTAGATGAGGAGTAGGATGTGAACATGCATGTGGCAATATTTAGAGTGGATTATGGGTAATGGCCATAAGTGCTTACAAGTGGCCATAAGCGCCTGACTAATTGATGATAATGGTTGGGTGACGTCATAGATTGACCAATCTTTATCACTAGTAGATCCATTCCCTTTTCTAAAACCACTAATGAAAGCACCATAGTGATATGGACACATTCAACCAAAAGCCATTTGTATATTAAATCTTGGTCTTCACATCATCGATGGTGTCCAAACTTTATGCCTTGCATACGATGAGGACGATACATTTCCACAAAGGTGTGGTGATCATGAATTGCATAACACCTTCAAACTTAGTTTTGACATTATCGATAATGTTAATTAGAACTCTTCTCTATGGTAAGAGTTGATAACCACTTGTATGAATGGTGAACAACCAACTTGGATATTGGTTTTGACATTGTCGATGGTATGTATTAAGACATACCATGAAGTAGCATATATATGTATGATGAATTGTGTAACACCAATTGGATTTTAGTCTTGACATTATTGATAGTGTTATAAAGTTCTTTATGGTAAGAGTTTGATGGTATGTATCAGAATAAAACTTGAATCAATTGTAAAGGACTTGGATCTTGGATTTGACATTGTCAATGGTATGTATCAAAACAAACCATTAAGTAACATATATATAAATGATCAATTGTGTAGGACTAATTGGATTTTAGTTTGATATTATCGATAGTGTTAGAGTTCTTTATGGTAGGAATTTGATGGTATGTATTAGAATAGAATTTGAAAGTATTGAAAGCACCCTACTGATATGGACACATTTGACCAAAATGCCATGGCTACTATAGTTCGGGTTGGAAGCACATGATCCCATAGATGTGAATGGGCATTTGCCAGCATAAATAGGTTTCATTTCTAGCTTGGATCTTGGTCTTCACATTATTGATGGTGTTCAAACTCTATGCCTTGCATAAGATGAGGATGAGACATTTCAACAAAGGTGTGGTGATCATGGATTGCATAACACCTTGGATTATAATCTTGACGTTATTGATAGTGCTAGAGCTCTTTATGGGAGAAGTAGGAGTTGACAACTACTTATAAATGCATATATAAGTAGTGATAATTTGATTGATTCTTGATCTTCACATTATTGATGGTATGGATTAGAACATGTTGAAATCTTTATGTAACATGTAGATGATCAATTGTGTTGAACCTTAGATCTTGATCTTGATGTTATTGATAGTGCTACAACTTTGTATGGGATGAGTATGTTGACAACTACTTATATATAAATTTTCAATACTCAACTTGGATTTTGGTCTTGACAGTTTTGATGGTATGGATCAAAATATTCTAAAACATGGAAAATGTTCAAACAACTTTAGATCTTTAGTTAGCATGTAGATGACCAATTGTGTAGCATCTTGGGTCTTAGTCTTGACATTGTCAATAATGCCAATTAAAGCTTTCTATGGGATGATCAATTTAGAACTATATGTACTTATAAATGGTCTTGACATGACCATTTATACAAGTTGATCAACTTGTATATACATTTAAACTTTAGTCAACATCACAATAATATATCTTGAGCTTGGTCTTGTCAATGAAATGAATGGTATATTTGAAATGAACCCAAGAAGATTATGATGATAATGGTTGATTGATGTCATAGATTGACTATCATTATCACTAACAATGACGCACTCCCAAGTCCCGGGTTGAACTCACTTGAGGGTCCAACTATGTGTAGTTGTGCAAAAGTAGGACTTGAGGGGCGCTCCCGACTTCTAGCACTAAAGAAGGGTAGAGGGGCGTGCTAGAAGTCTCGGGATTAAACTAGGAAGATGGATTAGAAGATCAAGCACGAATCTGCATCCAAAACCAACCACAAGAGGGTTAGCTCACATTCGGGAACACCCTTGGGTGTTGGGACAAGCCACGGGCACTTTGGACTATTTGACTCACCACAGTTCGGACTCGGGGGAAGCCACCACCTTCCCCCATATACTATTCTTTGCAGCTCTCTACCGAGGCTACATCCAAATGGCCTTTTTTCCCAAGACTCCCAAGTGGGAGTCCCGAAACTGTCCCGGGTTGGAGTCCCGGGACTTTGGACGGCCACAGCTCCTCATCCCGAGCTC
>Ga0116231_10008757_pt1 | contig 17551 bp, 13 predicted proteins | sample S1TSphgellanicum_2_FD_89695 | JGI IMG/M metagenome (GOLD analysis project Ga0116231, IMG submission 89695) | Host-associated microbial communities from peat moss isolated from Minnesota, USA - S1T2_Fd - Sphagnum magellanicum MG | ecosystem: Host-associated > Plants > Peat moss > Unclassified...
GTTAATTTAAGAGAAGGGGAGAAAAATCCGAGAAAACAAATCCAAAAAAAAAAAAAAAAATCAAATTCGTAACCTTAGAATAATACAAAAAAATTATAATTTAAATTAAAAAACATAAAAAAAAAAAAAAAAAAAAAAATAAAAAAAATTATTAAAAAAAAAAATTTAAAAAAAAAAAAAAAAACAAGTGGATGCAACGTACACACAATGAGCACATGTAGAATTTTTAAAAAAATCAAAATCAAAATCTTGACATTGAAGACAATATACATAAACATTTGCATAGATTAAAAAATCTAAAAACTTATTTTGTTAAACTTCAACAAAACAATTGACTTGAACCCACATGTTGAAAAAACTAAAACAAAAGGTAGGTAATGAAGTCTTGGAAAAGCACAACTAGACAAATGAAAGGAACATGAGAACACAACACTTTAAAAAATTATAACACACACAACAAAAACAACAAAAGAAAAGAAAATTAAGAAAATGTGCTTCGAAAACCTACAACACATGAAAACACAATTAGATACAAAAAGAAAATAAAGAAAAAAAGAAAGAAAAGGGAAGGAGAGCCTTGAAACAAATGAGAGAAGTAAGGACTTGAACATAATAAAGAAGATGGGTAGGATTGGGAGCTAAATAAAACAACGTACCTTCAACTTATCGTGATTAAAGTTATGGATGACAAATATGAATTTTTTTTTCATCAAGTTGATAAGAATAACATTGACAACATGTGTGAACTTTCTAAAACCCAAAAAAATGTTAATGTTAAGTCTTTTTTGTTGTTAGGATTAATTAAGGCTAAGTAATCTATATAAATAAATGTTGGTTAATTAAAGTTCCCAACATCAATTAACCTTTATTGGCCTTGCCTTGTAAAGTGAAGATATTATGTTGAGAATCATTATAAAATATAGTAGCTTCAAGGTATTTTGGCTCCTAGAAACTAGATGAGATTATTTATCCAAATTCGGTTGTGAAAGGATTCAAATTCATCTTTTGACATTTTGTTTTTTCTACCACCTCTTCAAATGTGCACCAACCCCAAATGACTTTGTCACCAATCCAAAACCCACAAAACTAAATATGAAACCACTTTATCCAAACATAATTAAAGCATTTATCATACACAAAATTTCATGTAATTTTTTCAAAATGTGACAATGTGATTGAAAACATTCAAATACAATTGTCACAACAAATCTTTTTTCTTTGTTTTGAAAATTTGCACAAATGTGAAAAATAAACATGAGAAAGGAACATTTAATCATTTATATCTTTTGAGAAAAAATCATTAGCTCTCCAAAAGATTGAAAATTGTGTTGTGACATTTCTTTATTGATTTTGGCTTGGTAACAAATTTTCAAACATTTAGATTAGTTATAAAAAAGATGGTATTAATGGGAGATCCCTTTTGGGTTTCTTGTAACTAATGTGATGTTCAAAAATGAAAAAATAATCATAACAATCTTTTTTTACAACAACATGATGATGACATACATTAAAAAAATTTATTTTTATTTTTCCCCTAGCTATGGCCAATGTATCATACAATATCCAATTGTGTATTTATTTAATGTGAGGGGGAGCACAATTATTTTTACAAGATATGTGTTGCGATACATTCATACTTGAGAGTCATAATAGGTTTTCCAATGGCATGGTATATGGTCAATGGTGCAAAGATAGGATTATTGGGTGTTCCATTAACATGTTATAAGAGTTGATACCTAGTCATCATAATTTGACAAGGTTCAATTATTTGTTGTATCCCCTTTTGTACTTAATTTACTTAATTTCATAATCACTTGTACTTCCCTCAAGTGTTATATATAAGTCATTTTTAAAAATTTGCAATAACATTATTCTATTTTTATAAATGAAGCTTTAAAGCATTATATTCCTATTTTTTAGATGAATTTGAAGAAATTAGGTATCCTATAATTTGTTGATTACTATGCCCACCACACATAATTAGCAAAACTTGTCAAAAATATATATATTTTCAAAAATTGCAACCAACAACCTTGTTTTAATATTTAAAATTTTTTGACAAATAAAAATAATTAGAAAAGGTATGTAAAGATTATGGAGCAAATGTGGTAAGCCAATGGTTGGAAGAATCATTTTTTCCCAATAGATTGGTTGGGAGTTTTATTCTTCAAGTTTTTAACATGTCATAATGGCAAGTATGAGTACTCATTAAGTTCGATAGTCATGTTTACTTTATATCCTAAACGCAAAGGGCCATTATTGCCCACCACCATTGTGATCAACTAGACCCCATTTCTCATGCCCATGTTTATTTAACCCATTGATAAAAAAATGATGGATCATTACATTCACATGTGCCTTATGTGTAATAGTTATCAATGGTCTTCATCAAACCTTTTAAAATTTTCTCAAAATTAGGTAAACTTGTCAAAAAAAACCCATCCTAATTTCAATTTGTTTCAACGATTATTGATGTACAAAACATTGCTTCAACATCATATATATTAATTCACTTGGTCTGTCTGTGACAATGACTCCGGATGGACAGTGGCCACGGACAGTTGTTTGAAAAGAAAAGTTTTTTAAAAAAATCAAAAACATCGACCAAACATTGTTGAAATAACACACCTGTGTATTATGCACAGGGTTCACACTAGTTTATTATAAGCTACCATGCAATTGTGCAACAAAAATAGAAACCTTGTTAACTTCTTCAATGGAAATGAAAAAATAAAAAAAAACCCAATTCACAATAGTGATTTGTATCTTTAACATGCCATTGCCTATCACAATCTAGTGCATGATGCTAAAGTTCTCACACATCATGTTAAACTTGATCTTTCATTAAGTTGCATTGTCATTTGAATGAAGAAAAAAATTGGGAAGCCCAAAAAGACATGATTTTTTCTCTTCTAAAAATCACAAGAAATTCAAAATCGAAACTTTTGCGATCAATTTTTTTTTTTGCAGATGGAACGCATGCTGCTGGAGAAGTTGGAAGAGAAGATGGCAGCATTGATGATGAGTCCATATATAACGCCCGTGACGGACCTTCTCTCCAACTTGTTGCTACCGAACATTTTGAGTTTCGTGTCATACCTGGTGGAGTGGTTCTTCGCCGTTGTGTTTCCAGGTCCAGACTTTGGAAAAGCCGCTGTTGCTTTGTACAGCGTAGGTCCGGTGCTTTCTTTCATGGCAGGTTGTTGCACATCGAATGACGTATTTTTCTTGGCCTTCGTTCCGGGAGTCATTGCGGGCGTCGGCTTGAGCATAGCCTTCGAGCAGCGTCAAGAACAACGGTCCCTGGCACGCCGCCGAAAGGTACGTAGGGATCTTGCAGATCACTATTAAAACCTAGTCTGTCATGTTCCCCCTTCCTGAACTCCAGTCTTTCAGTGCATTTCTTGACAGAGGGGGATTCTTGCTTAAATGCTTTTCGGTCATCTTCTTAATTCCTATGTGTCACTTGCTGTACAGAATGTCATCATTATGCTTCTTAGGTTGAGAACACAGAGCAGAAAACAGTCAAGAAGCCCATCCTCAAGGAGGATGCAATGCACATGTCTAATATTTGTAAGCTTTTTCAAATGGCTAACATGCTTTTTTGAGGGGCTTGTGAGCAGGCAGGTTACGTGGCAATTCTGTCCTCTATTTCCATGGAGGATGTCCGCAAATTGTTTCCATGGGAGAGTCTTCCACACTGGGTTGGGTTCTCGGAACATGAGAAGGTAAAATTTCGTCACTTCTTGGTTATATTACTGTGATGTAATGTTCTTTCAAGTGGAATATGTCTAGAATATGTGGAAGGTGAGAGAAACTTAATCATTGCCTGTCTTCCCTGGGCTAGAGGAGCTTGTTCTCCACAGGTGGATCTCTCTTACTTTTTGATTGGAGAATCATGATTATCTAAATCTGTGTTCCCCTGATGGACGATTTGGCAGACACACTGGTTGAACCAGCAACTTGTGAAGGTGTGGCCATTCTTCAATGAGGTTTGCTCCTCTCTTGTCATTTGTGTTACAGTGTGCTTGCTACCTATAAAAGGTAGACTTTTCAGAGACAGGAGGAAAAGTGGGAATTTGAGAGAACTACAATCTTACCTTTCAAATTTTGGTGCATTTAGATGGCCATCCTCTCAAAGCACAAATGTTTGAAGTTTGCCCAAAACTTTTACTGCAAGGGGACATAACTGAGTGAACATATTCATGTTGTTGAGAGGGGCAGGCCTATTCAAGAATGCTAATGGAGTCATGGGAACCCTATATTGATTTTTACAAACCTAAAGTAGCCACATCTGTTAAATTTGTGAAGCTGACTCTCGGCACAATTGCCCCACAGTTCAAAGGTACCTGTGAATGATTCACTACAGAATCCACACTAAATAGGTGGCATGACCTGTTTGACAAAAAATATAGATACTGAATGGTTCCAACTAATTGAAGTGAAGTGTGGTCCTGTTGTGTACGGCATTTAGTAATCAGTATCAACATATTTGACTGACCTAATTCAAGGAGATACTGATCTTCCTGTAGATCATGGTTTTCATTTTGGCAGGGATTCACAAGTTGCACACTTCTGGAGACGAAATTGTATTAGACGCAGAGACTGAGTGGGAGGGCAATCCAAGCTGCATTCTTTCAGTTGGACTTCCCATTGGTGTTTCGATTCCTGCACAGGTAGGCACTTGTGCATTCCACTTCCAACAAAAGCTGTGTGGTTGAGGGGAGCAGGTGCTAGCAGTAAATGTGGTCTGCAACTCCAAAAGTGTTGTTGAATCCTTGTGTACAAGACAAGCAAGTGTCACAATGTGTGTACATTTTTCCAGCTATGGTTCATCCTAGAAACATTCTGACTCCGAACATAATTAGACTCTAGAGGTATCAATATAGTTTGTGTGCAGTTGTTGCTCCTCTCAATCCTCTAAGCCTGTGACAATTCTGCTTCTGCTTGTCTTCCCTTTCCACTTTTTGGTGTATATTGCTTGACCCAGTCCCAGTATCCTTGTACACAGGTGAAAGACATAACCATGACACTTGTGTTACGATTCATAATCAAGCCATTAGTGGATGAGTTGCCTTGCTTTGGAGCTATCTCATACTCAATTCGGAAGAAGGCAAGTTGCTTGGCATAGATTAGCCTGTAAAGTGATAAATTACTCTGACAATTACCTCCTTGTAAGCTAAATTTGTGACACTACTGACATTCCAACATCAATTTTGACTACAGTTTCAACCGCAGACTATACTAGAGTCATCAGCTACAGCCTGTGTTAGTGATCCGTTTGAACAGAAGATCTTTCTATGAGTATGATTTGAACATTGGCATGTCACAATCTAGTCATTCACAGAGACCTGAAATGTCATGTTCACTGGGTTGTGATGCATTGCAGTTAATTCCTTCTTGATAATCCCACCAATGAAATGTCTGTTGGAGTTTCAATGAACCAGGTAGGATATGCATTTGCCCAAAAGGGACATGTGATTTACCTTGTGTCCTTGCAGACCATGGTAACTCCTGTACTGTTTTTGAGTTGATACTGCAGCAGAGTGGTGTCAGGCTTTAGATAGGTTTGGCTAGGATTGTCATGCTGGATATAATGAGTTACAACCAGCAAGATCTTGCTCATAACAGAAAAGGTTTGATTTCACTTTGAAACTTATTGGTGGAGATATTGGATCAGTTCCTGGATTGGCTGGATTGGCTGAGAAACTCCAGGTATATCCTCAACTTTCAGGCTGTTCAAAAGTAGCAATGCCTTTCTGATCTTCCTTGAATTCAAAGTGATAGCACAATAATATGTCTTAGATGAGAATTTACAGGAATCTCAGAGCGATGCACAATTAGAAACACAAAGAAAAATGAGAAAGACTTAGCTGTATAACAGGGTGCATCCTGTCTCTTTTGTGTTATTCATACCTGCCACTACATATCACCAATGGTACTGATTTTAGTGGAAAAAATATTTCTCACTGTGCTACTAGTGCAACCAGTGAAGTAAGAAATAGTGACTGGTAGCAGGAGATGATCAGAGTGGCAGTCATGGAATCACTGTGCTGGCCCATGCGTGCTTGCATCCATGTCATTCCCCATACTGTGGATGGAGATTACTCAAGGTACAGCACTGAGCATAAGGAGACTTACTTTCCATTTTCTGAGAGATAGACATTCAACTTCACTAAGCACTTTGTCTTTTTTTGCTGATGTAAGTTCAAACCACTGCCATGTGCATGTCTAGATGTAGCAAGAAAGAGGTCATCAAGTGAAACAATATCCAGTGTAGGAACCTAGGGGCTGATAGTTGATTGAGGAAAGGTTTGTGCAGCAAAGTTGGCCCCTACCAAGATGCTCCTCTTCCCAAAGGGAGGTTCTTGGTGAAAGGGTGAAGAGAAAAGCAGTCACTAGTTGGCAGATGTGGCATCATGAGTACTCTTGAGCAAGTCCAGATTTGTTGCTGGGAAAACTGAGATTCAAATTTTTTTCATCGAGAATTACTGTGGTTTAGCATGCTGTTGAGTAGATAGGTTATAATAATGCCAACAGGGCCAGATATGTGGGGCAGCATAAACGTGAACTGTTTAAAAGATTGAGTCTATTGGGCTTGGATGGATGAAAGACTGCAGCGTCACATGTATCCAAGGAGGAATGCTGTTGTCTTTCAGGACAAGTTTCCCAAATCTGCAGTTGGAATACTAGACATCAGGCTGACTCAGGCAAGGGATTTGGGACAAATTAACTGTATTCAAAGTCCTGATGCTTTTGCCATGTTCTACATCCATCCTGTCCCAGGGCTCATAAGGAGGAGCACGACCATAGTAAGCGCATGTAACGCCCTATCCCTGAAAATCTGTTATTTGGCTGCACCCCTCCTCAAGAATGTATATTCATGAAACTTTTTTCCATGGCGACATGATGACTCTGTCCATATGATGATCTTCTTAACAGTTACATACTCTCCAAATTCTGGTGTTTCTTTATGGTCTTTCATACTCTCAGCTTAGAAACAGAGATTTGTGGGATGTTGAATTTGTTGGGTTACTTGCACTAGAGACTTTCATAGGGAGAACGTAAGTGTTCATGGGTCCTATACCTGATTCCTTTTGACACATTGATATGGACAGAAGAATACACTGAACCCAGTTTGGAATGAGATGTTTGAGCTAGAGGTTGAAGATCCAGTTCAACAGAAGCTAGTGATATTCCTGCTTGATGAACGTGCTGCTCAAGAGTTTCAGGTGCTAGGTTGCACAAAATTGAATTTGGAGGTCAGCACTAAAATTCAGATCATTAGTTTCTTCTAGCCCTGCTCAATTGGTCTCTATCCAATGAGAGTGATGAAGATCAAGGAAACTAAGCTTATATGTACTGTTGCTGCAAATGTGCCCAAATCCTTAAGTGATGTTTCTATTTTGCAACTGTGGATGCAGGACCTGGAGAATGGGATTGTGTCAGAGAGGTGGCTTAAACTAGTAATGAATCTGGAACATTATCAGCAAGTACAAGAGATGCAGTATAGAGGCCAGGTACATACTCTAGTTCTCAGTTTGCAACCTTCTGTGTCCAGATGTTTACATGCTTTGGGTTGTCCAATTTGAAAGTTTTGGTGGAAAGGATCTAATGGTTATTTGGCAACTATTCTCATGTCACTATGCTCTCCATCATTTTTTTCTTCACAGGTGAACATTGAAGTTGTCTACCGTTCCTATATGGATGAGGAAGCCCAATTGGAAAGTATCGTGGTGCCCACTAAAGTGGCAGAGAATGAACAGGAGTACCGTGTGTTAAACCCAAGGTATGGAAGGACCAACACCTTATATTTCATCATATTAGTCCTTAACTGATGTTCTCTATTTGACAAAACCTGTGGGCATTTCTTGTCTGAAGGCCTAGTAATGCAGTTGTGAAGGTGTATTTTAACTTGGCACAGACTCCACCCACCCTTTAGGCTTTCATGGCCCTGACTACTGAAGGTTTGTTGCTAGGTTTTCCTGTAAGGGAAAGCTGTGGGAAAAAATTCAGGGGGTCCTGACAGTGACAGTGTTGCGAGCTGAGAATCTTGTGCCCTCAGATTACAATGGAAAGGGGGATCCATTTGTGGTGCTTCGAATGAAGAAAACCAGGCATTACAAGAAAGAGACCAAGGTTGGGGCCCACTTATCTTAATGTGGTTTATCTCTCAGGTCCTTGATGATTATTACAATAGACCTTCAATTGATATAATCAACTGGTCACTTTCTCCATAGAAAAAGATGTGGCAGGAGGGAGCCTGTGAATAATTACAGGATGTAACATGCATTATAGCCCTGTTCTGCCTGACCACCCAAGCTCCAGAGCAGATACCAAGTCATCTTCATGGATGTATGTGGTATTTCCATGTCTCATCTGGAGCCTAAACAATGGCCAGGGTGGGAGCACACACACCACCCTGGATTCCACCCTTTGTGGTTCTAACATATTTTCCAAAGACTTTCTGAATGTCATACACAAAAAGGGAAATGATACAGAACATTTGTGGATAGCACCCTGCTTCTGGTAATAGTTTGGGATAGTTGCATGCACCCAAAATACCTGTACAAATAGCAGATGCTCCAAATTCAAGAGCAACCAACAGGATGCCAGTGACATCCACTTCAAAGTTACTGCATGGATCATTAACCACCTGCTTCACTCCTTATTTACAGTCTGATTGTTTGTTCTGCAGGTAATTCCAAAGAATTTGAATCCTGTGTGGAACCAGACATTTCACTTCTTTGTGGCGAATGCTGTTCAAGATATGCTTATAGTGGAGGTGTGGGACAAAGACACATTTGGCAAGGTTCTTCAATCCTTTGCCACAAATTTTATTACCTGCTGTAAACACAAGAAGAAACTTAGTTTGCAGTTCATTTGCTGCAGTGTGACACATCAATTTAATAATGATCAGGAAGTAGCAGTAGATGAGTATAGAGTTTTTGGTAACTGCTTTTCTTTGGCTTGATGGAGAATAAATCCAGCCACATGGAGAGATGTACTTGACAGCATAAATGATATTTCATGATTCCAATCCAGAGACTGTGTTCCTGAACTTGCAACAATAGGATTTCACCTCAGAAGGTGGGAAGTGAAGGCACAGTTGATGCACCAAGCTACCTGTCTCCAAAACCTTACATGCTTGCCAAAATTCTGGCAAGGAAAACCTGTGAACCTGAAATGCCTGCCCACTCCTTCCAGTGATTATTTTCCCCAAATAAGCTCTAAACAATTGTATTAGGATTGACCACAGGACTTTATGGGGACATGTGCAATGACGTTGACAAAAGTATTGCAAGAGGAAGAGCTAACTACAGATGTTAGGCTCACGGGTGTTGAAATTGGCCGACTGTTCCTGGGCTTGAAGTGGGGTCGAATCACAGGGAACCACCGACTGTCAACACCAACTCTTGAATGACCAACCACCAGTTAATTCCCCCCCCTCCCTCCCCCAAAAACACCTATCCAGTCCCTCTTTGTCATTTAATAAGTCCAATACTACACAGTAAGTTAATCACATTCAAATGAGAGAAGATGGATTTTGATAAGTCAATACAATACTGCTTTGAAATCTCATTTAAATCGAAGATTATCCATCCTTGAGCCACAGATAGATTCCTACAACATTGTCTAGCTCAATCCTCCTCATATGCAATAGTTGTTATGTCAAATACTTCAACAGTGGTTTAACTTCCTCATGAATCTGGCAATAATTTGTGTTTTGTTTCACATACGGCATGACTTGGTTTTTCTAGGCTACATCATTGTGGGGGTACCCACAAATGACAAGTAGAATGGAAGAATATCCAGTCAGAACTTTGTGTAGCTAGAAACATTTTTGGTTTTTAACTTTCAACTCCAAATTTGTGTCTTTCCTTCTCTTCTTGTTTAATAGTCCCTTGCCCAAAACCCCAAATCTCTCTCTCTCTCTCTCTCTCTCTCTCTCTATAGCCTTGGCAACTTCTTGTTTCTTGGTCTTATTTGCTTCTACACTCTACCCCATCCTTTGGGCTGTTTTCATCTCTTTTCTTTTCTCCCTTTTCTTCTTTCATCCTCTACCCCCTTTGTAGCCAACCAACCCCAACACCCAAATACAACACGCAAATGCCTCTTTTGTGTGTTCCTCTACCTTCCACTTCCTTTATTTCTTGCTACTGGCATTTTGACATCCTTTATTAATATTTTCCTATTCACCATACATAATGATGGCCTTCATATAGTCACAGCCACCGTGCAAACATGTAAGTTTGTTTAATATTTTCATTATTTTTGTTTCTATTCATTTTCCTTATTTGACCATCTGTTTTGCCAATGGCTTTCTTCAAGATTTTAACATATCCTTTAAAAACCATAATGAATGAAAAACACCACCTTTTAATTGTATATGTCTCTTGGGACAAACCTTATGAAAAACTAATCCATTCCCTAAATAGGTATTCTATCAACCAAACTCTTAGAATCTAAGATGACGGCCTCTTGCTATAGTCATTGTGCAATTGTTGGATAGATATTCCCCATTCCCCAAGTTCTTGTTTGCAACCCAGCTACCTAACATCTAATTTCTTCCAAACCCTAAATATGATCAATAAAGTTGTGGGAGTTGCGCAAAGCTTCCAATATGTCATAAGAACCATTTAAAATTGGCTTTCATAACCTCTACCACAGGATATATTTGGGTGACAATTCTTGAACTAGAACCACCATGCATTATCAAGTTTGAACTAATTCCTCCTTCCAAACCTAATTTTTGTAATTTTGTTGAATTTCAAGTGACAAAAGATGAGTCAAAATTCAATAGTGAGTGTCAATTTGCTTATGTCTTTGAAATCATTGCTTATTACAATCAACACTAATTTGAAAGGAACCAATGAGAGGAGATTATCTTGTATTTAACTTTGATGCCCTTTCCACACATCAATCACTAATTTTATTGTTTATGTCAAAAAGGTGTAATGTGGGGTAAAGTGTAAAAAGACACTTGAAGACGTGAATGGTAGTCTACAAATTGACCTCTTTGAGATCATTTTTTGGATCAACACTAATATCATCACCAAAAGGTTTTAAGTTAACCATGTGTACATCTAACAATCAATATCGATTTCCACTTATGCAGTTAACATTTAATCTCCATTAAAAAAAAACACATGTTTGATATGCACTAATATATCATGCACTATAGGTTTGAAATTTATGAAATTGCCTTAATAAAATCCCACTCATCAAGGGCTTTCCATTAGTATCACAAACGCATCCAATTTCTCTAAAAATCGTAGTTTTGATTTTTAAGATTAAATAACAAAACTACAATTTTTAAAATTTTAAATGACTTTCACACCATAAGTCTAAACATTTTGAAACCCTTACTCATGAAGGGCTTTTCAACAATACCTAGTGCATGGTAGGTAGCCCCATGGTTTGGGAGATCACCACCTTCCTCAATAAATGGATTCCATTTGTAAATGGTTTAGTTTTATGTTGGGTAAAACTTACAATTTTCATGTTAAGGTGATGTAATGTGATGGTAACATGTCCTATTTCTTACATTTGCAAAACCTTATTGACCATGTTTTATTATCCTTTTAAAGGTTTTACATCTCCTTTGGACTTGTGTTTGTTAAACCAAATCCATACATTACTTGATGACAAGTGAGAAACAAATGTAAAATTTTATAATCGTGAATGCTTGAATATGTGATGTTTGAATTCTAAAACCTTGGTGAGAATGGCAACAATATGTTTATGTTTTTTTTAGAGTATAGCAAGGGTATTTAAGCTTGTATTATGTTTATAAATGGCCTAGATAATTGTAATGTATTAACGTGTAGTCAAACATTAACCATTTAAATGTGATCACACTTCAAATTGTATCAATTTTTTTTTCATTTCAAACATTTTCACTTGAACATAAGATCATTATGTTTCAAAGTGCCCAAATAAAAACCTAACAATTTTACAAATAGTGGAAGGATATGTGGAAAAATTCATCTATTTGGTCTAATCATGTGATGGTGGATGAATGTAAAATCTTAATTCAATGAAGTTGCACTTAAGTTGATTCGTGGAATGTTAATAACGTGTTTTCCCTAATATGGAAATGGCCTTAAAATTATGCATATAGTGTTAAAAAAAGGAATTATAGAATATTGCAAATTGACAACAGAGTAGAGTTAAATTAGTTTGTTATAACATGTTGGTGATAATTAAATCATCAAACAATATGGTAAGTTGATAAATAGTAAGTTGACTAGTGCTAAACCAAATAGTGGCAAGTTGATTGCAAGACATCACAACAATTTACAAACCAACCTAGTAGAGCAATTTGTATATGTCAATATGATGCCAACATGACATTGGGTAGTTATAGAAACAATTACTATAATTGTCTTTTACATTTTAAGTAATGTTTTTAAACTAGAGGAAGTTTACCAACATAGGAAGATGATAGAAAGTTGGGGGGAGGGGATGAAAAGAGAGAAGAATTATGGGCAATTTTTTGAACTTGAAACACTATTGTGAAGCTTCTTATGAGTACTTATATATATTTTTATGATATGAAGATGGTGTGTATGTGTGATAGCAACACATGTATGTGAATGAATTAGTAACAAAATGAAGGTATGGTTTACGTGAATAGTTGTAGTACAAGAACCTATGAGTGATTATAATATAATTGAAGAGGTTAATACAAATTTTCAACCGTTAACATGAGGTTTTCCACAAAGAATTTATCATGCCTTGGTTATTTTAGTACGTGGTATTTGAGATGATGGTGATGGGCAAGAATTTAGTAATGCTACATTTTTAATTATTTGGGGTGAAATTGCATTGCAAACATATAATATCATAACTTCATGCAAGTTTGATTCCAATAACCATAATGGATGAAGTTGATGAAATGGATTTTAATGTAATCAAGAAAGCATGCATGGATGACTAATTGAAATCCAAGTTTTGAAAATTGTAATGATGAATAATGAACATCAATATCAACCCAATTAGAGATGTTACTGATCTAAAACCATATTGATTGCAATCGCAACATTTAATTAGTTTATAGATGAATATATGTGTGGATGTACAATTTATAGTAGTGTGAACAAAACACACTCCACTCATGATAATAGTCATGACCATTTAATTTAATTTAACATTGGGCAAAAATCTAGAAAATTTATAATTTTGTACTTAAGCATTTATACCTTAACGGTCTATGTATTGAAAATATGAAATACATTATCAATATTTTGTTATGACACATATCATTATTTGGGACATGTGATCAATAACATATTCATGGGTTATATATGTTAGTATTGACTATACCATAGTTCCCAACCACACCAATTTGTGGGCCTCTATAAGTGTCTACCACTACAAGCTATTTTCCAACCCCCACTTATAAACATGAAATATTGGATATTATAAAGTGAATATAGTTAAATTTTACCAACCAACCAAAGTTAATCATATTCCTTGATAGGTCCTTTTGAAGAACATTGTATTTTGTGAATATTTACAAATACAAATTCCAAACTCAATTTCAAGTTATTTTAATAACCCATCATACTATTGCTCATGGAATTGTTCTTAAAGTGAAAGACTATTCAAAATGAGAGATTATTTAAATCTCATCACTTGGGCCAATCAATAATAGCCATGTTTCCTATTGCCAGTGCCTTTGAAAGGCACTAGTAAATTGTGCATCCTATTAACCTACAAGAAGTTTTTCACTAGTTTATTGTGTTCCTTCATCCAAAATGCATTGTACATGACATTTTACTAATGTTATCAAGCATGCTCCTACTTCATAATTCATAATGTGTATGTTATAAATATAAAATAATTATCCATTATATTGTTATGATATATTATGCTTTTGTGACATTCAATGAATGAATTATCCAATGGGCAAAGGTAATTAGTTTCATGGCCTATTGATGAATTGAGTAAGACCCATTAACATTTATTGGTATCAATATTCATATCAAATGTACAATATCAAAAACTATTTAAAAAGATATTGCATATTCCTAACCAATAAAATAATATTAAAACATGTCCTACCAAAACATGTTTTGAATTTTTTTTTGAGGATTTGTAACTTGAAAATTCATTTATCTATTTCATGTGAAATTCAAATGCTTCTCAAGGTCCCTAGCCATTTCTCTAGTTTAACTAACCTTAAATCCAAACAAATCATAAAAAATAGAGAGGACATAAAGGCATTACTTCAAATTGCAAATAAAACTCCATAACAAGACTTTGAAGGTAACCAACCAATATGTGAAATGGAGCAAGAGCGAAACTACATGAAAAGAATGAATGTGGTTATAACCAATGTTAAGCATGCATGCATTTGATTTTTTTGATAATCACCACTTCTAGTTTTTTTGGAAAATAAATCAAAAAGAAAAAACCATTGGTTCTAATTTTTCAATAATGAACAAACAAATGGTTTCCATGAAAAAATTGGTTTAAAACCAAAGGTTATCTGATTCTTTTAATTTTTAAAAACCATCATTTGAAAATCGATTCTTTGATTTAATTTTTAAAGCCTTAATAGCTACCTTCATATTTGTGTGCGGGAGTGGGGGAGGGGGAGGACTTTGGTTTGGTGCAATTTCTAATACCCACCCAAGTATGGTTATTTTTGTGCCCATCAATATATGTCACATGTCAAATGCACATTTAAAAAACCCACACCAAGGCAAGAAAATTGGAACAACTCACCCAAACCAATTACAAAGAATTAACATGTCATGTGACATGTTGTAAAATCATATGCCCATACAATTTTTTTCACTTGACATGTTATACGTTTCATGAAAAATTATCAGTGGACTAATGATTGTTTGATCAACAATTGAACTTGGTTTGAACCTTTTTTAAAAAAATGATTTGTGGTCACACCAAACTAGGGTTGTCATTGTTCAAGCATTATCATGATTCACAAAGTTCTTTTTCGGTAGACAATGGACCACTTTTCTCCTCCTCCTTTGATTTTTTTCTATTTGTTTGTCCCCACTCTCAAAAAATATATTTTATTTTTAATGCACAATCAACACTCCTAGGTACATCAATTATGTAAACTTTATGACACACTTGTGGGACTTGGAATGAACTATCTTAAATGATACAAGCCATCCAAAACCCCTATGGTGTTGATGGGTACATAATAGGACTTGCAACACAAATTGGTACTCATTTGGTGCACTTAGAGTAGAATGTGAGAGTTGACACAATGCAAAAAATGTGCACTTGAGGTTAACAAGGTATGATCATCATTTTGATCATTATTAACTTTTTTTTGGAAGTTTTGTGCTAAGGAAAGTTTGGTTCCAAGGCCAAATGTTCCCCAAAAATCATGTTTTGAAATAATCTCCCACATAAAATTTGGAAGGCCCAAAACAACAATGTAGTGTACATAGCATCTCGATTGGTTTTTTTCTTTTTCATTTTTGAAGTTTTGTGCTAGAAGGAAAGTTTGAAAGACCTAAATCATTAATTATTAAATTTTTGGGGATGTTTTCTCCTAGAGAAAGTTGGGAAGGCCCATGTTTGGATTTTTTGCTCATTTAAATGGCAAGATGCTTAAAACACTCATTTACAATATTGGAACTCAAAGATCCATTCCAATAGTTTTGAAGATCATCAACAATTTTAAGCTTGGAAAAGGTCTCCATTTGGAATAACTAAAGATCCATCAAGATGGAGTATGTAATATTTTATGTTGGTATCAACACATGGAAATACTTGGCAGACTTTTTTGTGTTTTATATCAAATAATGTCATGATGAACTTCTAATGGGACCAAACGAGTGATGTGCTTGCTTTGGATTGCCATGGTTCTAAGATAAATGCAATATACTTCATGCCAATCCAAGTGACATTCAAGTCAAGAGGTCTACATCTTGCAATTTGTGTTTAATTGGTGAATAATTATCATTTTAGAGTTTTTAAGCTTTTGCACAATGAGGGCAAGAAGTAATAAGAATGGAAACAAGTGTGAGAGAAATGTGCATTAACCAAATAGATGTTAATGTCATGTTTGGTCAAATTACCTCCTATCATTGTGAATAAAAACCCAACATCATGACCAAATGTGGTTTTTACATTGGTAAGCTTTGTTCCCCACCTCTTGCACAAGTGCTCATTGTTATAAATCAAAATGGTCCTAAAAGTTCAATTTCAAGGTTGTTAGTTTCAAGTAGTGACACTAAAGAACACAAAGATCTTGAACTTATTCAAGACGATGCATGTGGAAGGGCTTGCACAAGAGCCTCAACATAAAAGAGGTATGAGCAAAATTACATGTGATGGGAAGGTAGGGAGACCATGGTTACTTCACGTTTGACCTCAAAATGTACCCCTATGGGGATGATGAAATGTGTCACATGCATCCACTTAAGGATGGGAACCCCATCGGCTACATATGTTGTAAAATCAATGCAATGTTCTTCTAGAAAAGAACATGAATGTACAATGTGAACCATAGGTTTATGCTTATATGGTAGGCTCAAGATATAAGACTAATTCGTCCAATGCCATGACATTTGGGCAATATGCATTAGAAAAAATCTTGTCCATTTTGACCTTAAATGTTCAACTTTGGTGCAACTAATGTCCAAATCAACTAATTTTGCAACTATAGTTATGTTAGTCCTATGTGTCATCGTAATCATACATGTTTACATTTGCATGTGTGACTATAAGCTAAGACTAGGCAAAACCAAATTTAAGTTGAAGATGCAACTATAATTTACGTTTGTTATATCTTTAGATGGAAAGGAAAAGGGAAAGTGAGCATTAATCATTCATTATTATCTATGCAACCATTGATGGAAGAAAACCTAGTTGTTTTGTAACTACTCTAATACTTTTTGTGAACCATACATCAATTATACCGATTATATGACATAATGATTATACCACATGTAAATAGGTAGGCTAGACTAGGTAGTTAGGCTAGATTATATAGGTAGGTTAGGTAGGTAACTATGCTAGGTGTAAATTAGGTAGTCAACTAGCCTAGGTAGGATAGGCTATGAAAGTAGTTAGATATATAGATAGGTTAGATAATATGTATGTTAGGTAGGTAATTAATTAACTAGGTATGTAAACTATGTAGGTTAGAAGAAAAAAAATGATCATAATAATATGATGACACAAAATCTTACTTCTTGAAATTGCGGTGCAATGGTTAAAAGGACTTCATCCCCCAATGTGAAGGTGAAAGGTTCAAATCTTTAACCTTGCAACCTACATAAATGGCTAGCCTATGTTGTCAACTTGGTTACCTAACATAGGTTAGGTGTTGTTAGCTAAGCTACTTAGCATAGGCTTTTAGGTTAGGAATAGTTTGCTTATGTTAGGCAACCTAAGCCTGGGTTTTTTAAGTGCTTCAACTAGGCTAGGATGGAAACATCCCCCCCCCCCCCACCCCCCCCCCCCCCCAACCATCCCTAACCCCAATCCCCCACACCAACACAAACCACCCAAAAACCCCTTACCATTCCCACTTATTATAATCTCACATATAATAAAC
>Ga0116231_10008758_pt1 | contig 17550 bp, 10 predicted proteins | sample S1TSphgellanicum_2_FD_89695 | JGI IMG/M metagenome (GOLD analysis project Ga0116231, IMG submission 89695) | Host-associated microbial communities from peat moss isolated from Minnesota, USA - S1T2_Fd - Sphagnum magellanicum MG | ecosystem: Host-associated > Plants > Peat moss > Unclassified...
AGGCAAGGTGGAGACTTGGAGGAAACTTTTGGTGAAATTCTATATGACCTACAATGGTTATGTAGCATCCTCCGCAAGCAGGTGGGACAAGACAGCCAGGTTCTTGAACTAGCAGATTGTGACAGGACACTATGTGAAAGTGCAATCAACACTCTGTTGAGAGCTGCAAAGAAGGATGAGGAGGATCTCAAGGATCTTCTGAGGCTCTCGCAGCAGCGTTACCATTTCTGCTGGGTCTGGGGTTGTCAGCCTACATGTATGCGATCTCTGGCAACACAACTGCTTAAAAACCTGAAGTTCCAATCTCAGTTCCAAGCTTGGCCTGCAACAGAAAAGAAGAATTACCATGAATGGCTTTATAAATCCACAGTTGACAATTTGAGTGCATGGCCATCTGTTCTGTCAGTCAACATTCACAATCTAAAAGCAGATACATTGTTAGGCCACGGTGCCAATGGGATTGTACGTGAAGCAGAATGGCTTACAGAGCCATATGCAATGAAGATCTCCAGATATGGACATCAAGAGATTTTCAAGCGAGAGATTGCAGCTCTTTCAGGTCTGCACCACCCTCACATCATGCACCTTGTTTGCTGTGCTGATGAAGGAGAACAGTGCGCATACATCATGAAGCTTATGGATATGACACTCTCCAAAATGTTGGAAAACATCCAGCTCTCCCTTGTCAGAGGTGTGGATGTAATGCTTCAAATAGCAGAAGGGATCAATTACCTTCATAGCATGGACCTAGTGCATCGTGATCTCAAACCAGACAATATTCTTGTCAAGTGCAATCATCCAAGCTCTTATCGTCCAACGGCAGCTCACTGGGGAGAGGGGCCCTTGTGGATTGCCAACGTCTCTGACTTTGGCACCATGAAACTAAAAATGGAGAGTACAGCATATGCAAACCAGACAATGCCCATTGGCACGACCATGTTTATGGCATCTGAGGCATATGAACTGGAAGATGGTGATATGCAGCCTCAGAGATTCCACCCCAAGTAAACAGACGTTTCCAGTTTTGGACTTATTTGCTTCTGTGTGCTGATTGGGAAGCCTACACCCTTTCCACCTACAGAATCGATGAACCCTTCTCTGAGGGCATTCAAAGGTAGGGTGCGAGACGGGAAGAGACCACAGCTAGCACCAAACTGCCCAAATTACTTGTCTGGTCTTATCCAACAATGTTGGGATGGGAACCCTGTGAATCGACCTGACTTCCAGACCATTTGCACAGAGCTGAGGTACATCAAAGGATGCCTTCTTACAGGTATGGTATTCCACCACTGCATATTGAACATTCAAGTGAATTCAGTATTAGTGGCTAATCTTACCTGCACTATGATGCCATGCATGTAGTGAGGAGTATTGGGACTTGTTGTGAGACTAGTCCTACATCTTATCCCTGCATGTTGAGTTACATTTTGCACAATAATTAGCTGAGATTTACCCTAGACATGTAGTGTTCTGTTAATTGGTAAGTGATTTTCCCTTCCCATTTCGAACAACATTTTGGAACCCCTCTCCTCATCCTCTAAAATGTGTATAGATGGACTTGAACATAAAAGTGTCGCACAGCTCCCAAAACTCCTGAAGGAACAGGTCCAGAAACATCATGAATGTCAGTTTATTGGGAACTCTGGCAATCACAATAGAAATGGATGCTAGATGCACGGGAGCACACTGCATAGCCTCCATATTACCTTAGACTCTGGCAAGGAAAGGCTGTGGTCTAAAGTCTTTTCAGAAACAACCCCAAGGTTTGCTTAACAAAGAAAGATCATTCGGTTTGGCATTTCCACCATTGGAAAGTTCAAATGAGTCTTTCAAGGACTTCATAATTCTGAATCCTCACAAGAACATGCTCTTAAAGCTTTCGGTGAGGTTTGTCTCTTCTCTTCCTCTTTTCTTGTTTTGTTCCTTTTGAGGATTTCTCCTTTTCTTGGTTTCGTTTCTTTTGTCCATCTATTTTTATGTTTTGTTTAAGAGCCGGCATGAGAATTGAATCCTGCTGTTACTGCCTGTCTTGTGATAGAAAGTCAATATGTTGGGTAATGTCTGACGTTACCACCACCCCTCCTGCGAGCTGATTATGTCAGTGGGGATGTTGTGGTTGCTGGTCACTAGCATACATGTTGACATAAAGATCATGGACCACATGTCAGACTGTTACTATTGAATAGACCGCTCTTTTTCTTTGAATATTGCTGTCTTGTTCCATATTTGCTGATATTGTTGCACTTGAATCTCTCCGACCTCAAGCCCTGGACAACTAGCTCCCTTTCGAATCAGCTAGTGCGAGGTTCTCTCTAAATCCGATTGCAGCCTTCTTTGAGGTAAAAGAAGCTTCTCTACATAATACTTTGAATGAAATACAACCTTTAAATATTTGCAAATACTATGTCAGAACATGGAATAATTGATGAGTCAGATTTAATTACAGGAGTCATGAAATTGTTGTTTCATGACTCTATAGTGAAATAGGGCTCTTCACTTAATGCCACTTTTTGGTGTAATGAATTGAGTTTGGACTTGTAAATATGCACATGATAAAATGATCTTTAAAAGGGCCCATGAAAGAAATGCTCAAGAAGCTCTTGATAATTTTGTAGGTTCTTGAGCTGTCTTTGAGTCTGGGATTTGTTGGCAATTTTGGTTTAATATGGTATATATGATGGGGATGATGAACATGGGGTTGTAATCTACTTTCAATGCATTGGGTGGGCTATGATCACGTGTACAAGCAGGGGTCTAGAGAAGAAAAATTTATTTTGGCGTACTTCTTTGGCTCCCCTCACTGAACTCCGATCACGACTCCTGTGTGTGAACAGCGAAAGGGACCTCGTCCTTGTTGGCGACCATCCTTGGGAGTACGTTACTTTACTCTTGTGAAAAAATAGTTGTTATTGTTCTTCTCCTTTTGGCTTCATCATCCTTCCTTGAGACAACACGATTGCTGGAAGTTTTTCCAAGGATCTGACTTTAGATTGGATAGATTCATTTATGGAGGGTTTTTTTTATTTTGCAAAAAGCCTAGGGGTTGACTTTTTTCTCTTGGGGTGTTTTGCAGGGTTTTTTTACCACAGTATGGGCAATCCACATCCTATCACCGGCTGAAGTCTCCCGGTATATGCATGTGACAATAACAGAGGAGTCTAGCGAATTTGGAAGTTGGCATCCAAACTTCCCACCAGTTTAGATCTTGTGTTTGGTTGTATAAGAGCGACTGCAGCAGCATCAGTAGAATTGCCTGTAAACTGTAATTTGAATCAAGTTCTAGCACTATGTAATTTGACCATAGGTTATCAATATATCAACCTAAGAACATGTGTTTGATTTAGGTTATAGGCCAATGGCCCACACAATTCAATAAACTCCCCTACCTCCCTAAAAAAAAGGACAATTACAACTGACATAATGATATGTTGCGTAGGTGCATAATTTGAAAACAATAGTGGGGGGATCTATTGACATGCATTATTACCCCCCATTTTGTAGGCCAACAATATTTGACCTACTACAACAAACTATTGCAACAAAAAAAATAAATTGATAGTGAGATTCTTTACATTTGTTTGATAACATGACACTATGAATCCAATAAGTAGTGCTTACCCTTACAAAAACTTGGTTGTTGATAATGTGTTGCACATTTACCAATTCCATTCACACCTTGCACCCAAGAATGACCTCAAGAAATTTTTGATTTAGAATCAACTAAGTTCTCTTACATGTTGCCCTCCTCTCCAAGAATCCAATGATGTAGACATCTCCCAAATTTGACCTTGTATAAGACCATGGTGAATTTTCAAATTCAAATTAATTTGAAATTTGTGATTAATTTTTGAATAAAAAACTTAGTTAATTTTAAAATCATGGATTTTAGAAAAACCATGAATTTGAGTTTAATTTGATATGTGTTCGGTTATAAAACAAATTCATCCATTCCAAATCATGTATTTTAGTTACTAAAAGTATTCATTGTTTGTTCATTCATGAGGACGAATCCATTTTGGTCAAGTCTTGTCCAATCCCATGCCAATGTTCCTCTACTAGTATGGATGGACGACAACTTGTCCAAGTTACATATGATTTCCTTTGGTTTCTTGAATGAATTTTTAAAACAAAAATATTAACCAAACAAGCTTGGTTTCCCAAGCCATGCAAAGCTATTAACCTTTGAGGCTTAGAAACAACTTTGGAAGTTAATGGTGATAGTGAAGCACTATCACTCTTCTACTTTGAATTCACTTCAAAGCACAACAACCTCTAGTTTGAGTTCCAATGATTTCATTTTCAATGCACACTAACAAACAATAATACATTGAGTCCCCTTGTTGTGCACGAAGCAAGATTGTTACAATCTCATAGGTTGAACTTCAACTCATAAAGTGGATAATGTTTTTAACAAAATGATTAAGAGGATTGCACTTCCACCTTCCCCATCACCAAGCTTTACCTTCATGAGTGATGGTGATAATGATTCAAACTTGCATAGCCAGAATGCACCTGGAAATCTCCATGTGCATAGCTACTAGCGCCCATTGTCACTAAGCTCTAGTGGTGGTGGTTGCAAGCTTTGTCAAGTGAGTGCATGCTCCGCCTTTTGATGCATTCCAACCTTTTTTCTTTTTTCTTTCTTTTGAAGCACAACAATAGACCCAACTCATCAAGCTGTTGACTTGACTTGATTGTTTTTGGTTCTTCAAGAAAATAAAGTCCTAAGTAGCTTCGGTTCCAATCATGGCTAGTTATGTCAATGATTAAGTTAAAGATAAAATTAATTAGTTTATTTTAACAAAGAAGTGTGAAAAGGCTGCAAGATATTTTAACCACCTATGGAGGGTCTTGTGAGGTGCAATGCATATATTCTAGAATGGAGTCTCTTACACCTTTTGTACAATGCTTGTATGCTGTTTCCTACTATGCATTGGAATTTGTGTTTTGTAGGTTTTCTAGACATGGGATTCTTTTGTGACTGCAGGTTTCTTGGTTTAACGTGTTTTGTTGGTGTGTATGTGTGCATCTACAGTCATAGTTTGTTCTTAACTGGCTAATGGACTTTGGACAACAATACACACAGGCATTGTGTGGTTGTGTCTGATTGTTTGCAGGTACTTGCTTTGTATCCCAATATTTAGTGTGAAAAATATAAATTGAACATTGTCGTCTAAGGTGGCAGATTACATCATTTTTTTGGCCACATTATATGACATAATCTTCCAATGCTGATCATACACTCATAATAGTGACCAAAATGTCTGTTGTTTTAAAAAATCATTGAATCTGCCCACCCCAGACCTAAAATCTTTTTCTCTAACAGGCTCACTGGTGCCTTAACCTACATAATGGGCAAGTGCTTAGAAGATTACATAGTACTTGACAATTACATAGTACTTAGAAGATGGAGAAAACGGATACATGTAATGTTAGCTTCAACAAGAGAAGAGTCCGATTTTCTCCTCTGTATGGTCACCCAACCTTGTGATAGCTAGCCAACCCTAATTTTTTGGTGCTTGTACTTGAGATCCTTCTAAACATTGTAGCATTGCAATGCATTTTTCGGTTTTACCTCTCTACCTTTGGGACAATTGGAAATCCTCACCAGCTGAAAAATGGCATTGAGAGTGCATGATAATGACCTGACTGCAAATTTGTTGAAGAGTTCTTGAGATCATTTCCATCATGTTTCTCTGTGAACAGGTGTTCCTATATTGGGGCTAATTACAAGTGGAACTCCAGCTCCCTTTTCTTCCACATCAGAAAACGACGTTCCATTGGTGAATGACAATGGTCTGACTCACTACACATTAGTTGACAAATTTATTAGAACCTTGATGACATTTCCACCCTATTTTCAGGTGAAAATACTAAAAGATTGTTTCAACATTTACACACTAAAACTTCATGACCTTGGTTTCAGAAGCCCAGGTCCAATCCCCTTAACATAGATGAAGCTTCCCCTGATTGTTTGTATATATGCAAGCTTTTTCAAAAACAATGTGACACCTACAAAGCAAACCAATGAATCAGATTTTCTGCAGTCGACAGGAAATAACTTTAGGGTTTAGGGTTTTAAGAGAGAAATTGTGCTTGAGAACTGAAAACCTCAAGAATTTCTGTCTATATACAAGTTACTCTGAAGCCACAGATCAAACTTCACTATCCTGTTTCCAAGTGTGGCATTGTGCGCTTTATCAAGGATGCTAAATGTGCACTCCAGCAAGATCTGTTGACAGTTCCATATTAGAGGTGATACGTCATAGACTACCATTCTACCAATGTTAACTGGCAGATAAGTATAAGGAAAGTTCTGACACTATTTTTCCTGGTACAGAGCAAAAATTTCAAGAGTCAAAATGTGAACTTTAGAACAATTGCACAGATACCCTGGAAGAGATTTTATTGAGAAAAATAGCCCAGTGTTGGGGGTTTGGGAAGCTAAGTCAAAATGCTTTGTGATCAAAATACAACTAAGTCTGGGTCAAAATTGGATCATGGCAATTGCACATGCCTGTGCGCAATGGAACTGATGTGGGTTGCAATTGTATCCCTAACACTTATTGCAAGCTCATTCTGTGGAGGGGTCATATGTGGAGCCCTTACATCTACATCTGGCTGGACTCTGTCTATCGACTGCTCTCCACGGTCGATTAAAAAGTTATGCAAGACACATGCAGCGGCAACAATGAATTCAATGTGATCATGTTCCTGCTTCATGCGAAGCAGCTGCCACTGAGTTTTGAGCAAGCCAAAGGACTGCCCAACTGTTGCCCTCACTAACGCATGCACACTGTTGAAAATTGCTTGAGTTTCACTTAAATCAATCCCTGCATATGGTGTGATGAGCCATGGCAACAGCGGGTACACCTGCTCCCACCCTCACATCACATTCATTCTCTCAACTGTAAACAGAGTTAAGGTGCATATATAAGATCAATGAACCATCAAGCTACACCATTACACATTGATTTGTATTTTCATTTTCCTGCAGTTGTGTGATTTTAAATTAATGTGCTACACTATGATGAACACAGAAACTACTTGTATATATTGGGTTTTAGGGTTTAGGGTATATCGGGAATTCTGGTATATGTATACCAGAATTTCAGCTGAAGATTGCAGTGTATAATACTTATCTGCATGGCAAAGAAGATGACATAATAAGTATTTTTTTCAGGAGATGGAAGGAATGACTGACTGACCTCATCACCAAGCAAATACTGTGGAACAAGCTGGAAACTGCTGATCTCCACAGGAACACTATGGAGAAGTTCACTGGATTGAACTCTGGAGAAGAATCGGGTTTTCTCAAGAACAGAAGCCAGGGGAATGGAACCAGGCCAGCCAACAGAGATGTCAAGAAACCGGCCTTGACAATTGACTACCACTTGCATGCCAATGCTGTGATTTGCTGAGAAATCATAGTAGTCAGCTGCAATGTCATGATCAGATGACTTTTCAATGAGGAAGTGTGTGCTACCAATAACTACACAGCAATTAGGCATACCTTGCATTGCAAAGGCATCAATAATAGGCTGCAATCCTTCGGTGGTGGTTGGGAAATCAAACAGATAGCCAAGCTTCTCATACAAGACTTCACAGACTTCGTAAAATGCTTCCCATGCTGCAGTCTTGCTCATCCCAAACTTGCGTCCAATTGCTTTGAATGGAGTCCCATGTGCCAATCGATAAAGACCTGCACCCAATTTGCAATCTGCACTAGGAGATGAGATGTGATTCTCTTCTTCAGACTGTAGGAGAGGTTGAAGGTCTCTCAAAAGCTCGTAGAATGAGCTTTTCGCCATCCGAAATGTGTCCAACCATGTTTGGTCAACAGAAGCTGTTGCTAGAAAATCCAGGAACCAACCTCCTCCTCAGCTGCTAGTTTCCCATGCTGCAGTTTTTGTCGATACAGGAAAACTCACCTGTACACCAACATTGCACCAACTAGCCCATGAGATCAAGTCGTGCACTTAGGTCAACACAAATGCTAGACGCTCCTGCAATTGATGCGTTACTCTTGCTGATACCAGAAGACAAACAAACCTGAGCAGCTACAAAGAACATCATCTGGAGTCCGGAGAGGGCAATAGTGGTGGCTTGCATGGAAGACTCCAGGTCAATCCTATGGCTAGCCTGCAACAAGGAGTCATTCTCTGCCAAGAATCGTTGCACCAGCACTACAACTATAGCCACCACCGACAGCAGCACTGCTACCTCATCCTTCTCCAGTAGATTACAACCCCATGTTCATCATCCCCATCATATATACCATACTAAACCAAAATCGCCAACAAATCCCAGAGTCCAAGAGACCTCAAGAACCTACAAAATTATCAAGAGCTTCTTGAGCATTTCTCTCATCGGCCCTTTTGGAGATCATTTTATCATGTGCATATTTACAAGTCCAAACTCAATTCATTACACCCAAAAATGGCATTAAGTGAAGAGCCCTATTTCACTATAGTGTCATGAAATTACAACAATTTCATGACTCTGTAATCAAATATGACTCATCAATTATGCCATATTTTCACATTGTCCTTCCACACTATTTAAAGGTTGTATTTCATTCAAAGTATTATGTAGAGAAGCTTCTTTTACCTCAATGAAGCCTCCAATCTGATTTGGAGGGAACCTGGCACTAGCTGATTGGAGAGAGAGATTGTTGTCCAGGCCTTGAGGTTGGAGAGATTCAAGTGCAACAATATCAGCAAATATGGAACAAGACAGCAATATTCAAAGAAAAAGAGTGGTCTATTCAATAGTAACAGTCTGACATAAAATGTCAGTTTATTGGGAACTCTGGATAGATGTGGATGCTATATGCATGGGAACACAATAAATGGCCTCCATATTACCTTAGACTTCTGGAAAGGAAAGGCTGCTGTCTAAAGTCTTTGGAAAAACAAACCCAAGGTTTGCTTAACAAAGAAAGATGATTCTGTTTGGCATTTTCAGGATTGGAAAGTTGAAATGAGTCTTTAAAGGACTTCATAATTCTTAATCCTCACAAGAACATACTCTTAAAGCTTTCAGTGTGGTTTGCCTCTTCTCCTCCTCTTTTCTTGTTTTGTTCCTTTTGAGGATTTATCCTTTTCTTCGTTTCCTTTCTTTTGTCCATCTATTTTTATGTTTTGTTTAACAGCCAGCATGATAACTGAATCCTCCTGTTACTGCCTGTGTTGTGATAGAAAGTCAATATGCTGGGTACTGTCTGACATTACCACCACCCCCCCTGCGAGCTGATTCTGTCAGTGCGGATGTTGTGGTTGCTGGTCACCACCATACATGTTGACGTAAACATGATGTTTCTGGACCTGTTTGCTCACGAGTTTGGGAAGATGGGGGACACTTTTATGTTCAAGTTCGTCTCTAGACATTTTGGAGGATGAGGAGAGGGGTTCCAAAATGTTGTTCGAAATATGAGGGGAAAATCACTCAGCAATTAACAGAAGACTACATGTCTAGGGTAAATCTCAGCTAATTATTGTGCAAAATGTAACTCCACATGCAGAGAAAAGAGGTAGGAACAGTCTCACAACAAGTCCCAATACTCCTCAGTACATGCATGGCATCATAGCGCCGGTAACATTAGCCACTAATACTGAATTCACTTGAATGTTCAATACGCAGTGGTGAAATACCATACCTGTAAGAAGGCATCCTTTGATGTACCTCAGCTCTGTGCAAATGCTCTGGACGTCAGGTTGATTCACAGGGTTCCCATCCCAACATTGTTGGATAAGACCAGACAAGCAATTTGGGCAGTGTGGTGGTAGCTGTGGTCTCTTCCCGCTTCGCACCCTACCTTTGAATGCGCTCACAGAAGGGTTCCTCAATTCTGTAGGTGGAAAGGCAGTAGGCTCCCCAATCAGCACACAGAAGCAAATAAGTCCAAAACTGTAAACATCTGTTTTCTTGGGGTGGAATCTCTCAGGCTGCATATCACCATCTCCCAGTTCATATGCCTCAGGTGCCATAAACATGGTCATGCCTATGGGCAGTGTCTGGTTTGCATATGCAGTACTCTCCATTTTCAGTTTCGTGGTGCCAAAGTCAGAGACTTTTGCAATCCACAAGGGCCCCCCTGCCCAGACAGCTGCCATTTGATGTTCAGAGCTTAGATGATCACGCTTGACAAGAATATTGTGTGCTTTGAGATCACGATGCACCACGTCCATGCTATGAAGGTAATTGACCCTTCTGCTATTTGAAGCATTACATCCACACCTCTGACAAGGGAGAGCTGGCTGTTTTCCAACATTTTGGAGAGTATCATATCCATAAGCTCCATGATGTATGCGCACTGTTCTACTTCATCAGCACAGCAAACAAGGTGCATGATGTGAGGGTGGTGCAGACCTCAAAGAGCTGCAATCCCATGCTTGAAAATCTCTTGATGTCCATATCTGGACATCTTCATTGCATATGGCTCTTTAAGCCATTCTGCTTCACGTACAATCCCATTGGCACCTTGGCCTAACAATGTACCTGCTTTTAGATTGTGGATGTTTACTGACAGAACAGATGTCCATGCACTCAAATTGTGAACTGTAGATTTATAAAGCCATTCATGGTAATTCTTCTTTTTTGTTGCACTTGAAGCTTGGAACTGAGATTGGAACTTCAGCTTCTTAAGCAGTTGTGTTGCCAGATATTGCATACATGTAGACTCTCTGCCACAATACCAGATCCCCGAGCAGATACGGTCACCCTGCAAGTACCTCAGAAGATCCTGGAAATCCTCCTCATCCTTCTTTGCAGGTGTCAACAGAGTGTTGATCTCAGTTTCACACAGTGTCCTGTCACAATCTGCTAGTTCAAGAACCTGGCTGTCTTGCCCCACCTGCTTGCAGAGGATGCTACATAACCATTGTAGGTCATATAGAATTTCACCAAAAGTTTCCTTCAAGTCTCCACCTTGCCTGACAGCCGATTCCATCCATTTTTTAGCAGCACAACAGTCTTTGATGACTGTCTTCTGAGCTTTCAGTAGCACATGGACAAGTTCCTGCATTGGTATTAACACATCCATGCCAGTGGACCGTGATTGTGGATGAGTCATTTGTAGCTTAAGGTGGACTGTTTGTAGTGTTTTCCGAGCCTCTAATAGCCTCTGGGAGATAAGCATGCACTTTTGACTGTTGATGAGCAAAGAAGCCTCGTTGTTTGCCAGAATATGGGAGTATAAGCCTTCGCAGATGTATAGTGCATTGTGGAAGACGAGAGCTTCCATTGATGAATTTTAAAGAACACCAGCAGAGGCAATAAAGATTTTAAGCTTGAGGAACCAGATCCACTTTCGCACGCACACTCCTGTTCTCCCTCAGGATCTCATAATCCAGAAAGCACTGAAAACCATTCTACATTAGCATCCTCTTGTTAATCCACCAGTTGCTGCAGGAAATCTCAGCTGATGCTGCTATTCCTCTCTCGGTGCATCTCCTACATCAGCATGACACCCCTGGGATCTGGGAGGCTTTAGAATGCCCTACTTGACTTTGATGGAGGCTTAGCTTTTGTGTTTGTCCGCCACCCCAGGATCCCAAGTGCTTCAATTCGCTCCTCTCCTGCAGTACCTCAGTTTATCAGCATATCAACATGTCCAGGCGTTCCTGCACTGGTATGACATTAAATACATCTCAGAGAAAGCTGTGTGGCTGTCTGGATCCTAAGTCCAAGTCTTGTCAAGGTATGAATGTACTATTACCCTGCTCATCCCACCCCGCTGACACCACCCCCAAAAGAAAATCCCTGTTTTTTCCACGAACTTCCTCTTCCTGGGTTTCAGCAGTACCCTGGGAATTGTATTGGGAGGGTGATTCACCAAAACAGTCTCTCAACTATTTCACATGCACTGCCATTGCTTAGGCTGGGCTTTTCAACTTGACAATGACCCTCAAACGGCCGGATGCTCATCTCTCTGACATCACCTTCTCTACAGTTTGGTCAACAAGAATCTGGAACCCTGGCAAAGCAAGAAATCGGTTGTGCATGCAACTCTTTGCGGTTTCCGGTATTTGCATGAAACTCTCCCTACAGCAATTCTCTAACGTTTCAACAGCTTGAGGACGTGCGTGAAACGCAAGAGCGAAAGCTATGACCAACTGGTAAGTCGCCAAATCAAATCATCCAAAGACGGCCATTTCGTGGCCATAGAACCGATTTGTAGGAAGAAATAAGCTCGTGTGCAACCAAACAGAGGTTCAGGATGTTTTATCTGACAGAGGAGGTTCACTGCAAGGTCAGGTACAGCTGTGAAGTTGAGAGCGGAGATGAATGCCTTTCCATGTCCGATTCAAGGGGCCGACGCCGTGGCAATCTCCGAGCTTTTTTGTCACTGAGGATGAACTATAGTGGCTTCAAATTAAGTACCTACCTAGAAGTGTAAATTATGTTTTCTCTGCACCTCGATGAGGAAAGAAAAACCGCACTTGCAAAACCGACACCAACGATTCTGTTGCAGTTTGGAGACCGGAAATCAGTGATGATCCTCTTGCTCCGCTTGACCAGAAAAAAAAAACCCAAGATGCACAAAAACAGAAACGCGACTAAGAGAAAAACGATTTCAGAAGCAGATGGATTGCAAAAGGAAACAAGAAGGGGATGGATTTCCCCGCTCAAAGAAACTCACAAGACGAGTGTAAAGGGCGAATGCAACGATGGAGCTCGTTGTTGTGCTGGGACTGAGTGTTTTTTCGCTCAATTGCGTGATGTAGCCAAAGTGGCGATAACCCACAGGAATGTTTAGCCAGAACTGGCTATAAGTTCAATGTAAAAGTAAAATGTCTAAAAATGCTTCTATATTTTTGGTTAGGTACTTTGTTTTTTCTTAAATTTTCATGAAATTATGGCTATTGAAAATCTATAAAAGCTCTCTATTCTAGCGGTTTTAATTTTATAATATAGCATTCTGGCTATATATAGCCAGCCTAAGAAAAGGCTGCCTGGAGGCTGGGAGAGGAATAGTGTCCTGCGAACGGAGCTCGGAACCTTCGCCGCGATATCCACCAACCGTGATCCGTTACCGACAGACACAACGCGCACGGAAATGAGAGAAGCAACGAGCGCAAGGACGAACGAAAAAGCCCTTCGGATGTGTTCACCAGCGTTGGCCGGTTATTGAAAAAAGACCCAGGTATCAGCCAGGGTGTGGGTCCGGGTATTATATAACCTGCCTGCCGGTTCCATTTCCCAGAAATACCCAACCAAGAACCTACCTGGCCTGGTATTCAGATTTTAGATACCTTGGAAATACCTTATTGGCAAGCTATTAGTTTTTTAAAATCAATACCCTATTGATACCCTAATGAGGACATGTCATTCTTACATGGGTTGGTTTTTTTTTCATCCATTTTTTTTTCTTTATCCAAGCACTTTCATCCATTGAAAGTTTCACTTTTTTTTTAATACCTAAAACCCTAAATCACAAGTCCCTCTCTGATGTGTTGTTCTTAGCTTTGCATTTAACAATGCTTTTCTATTTACTATTAGGACAAATTGTCATGTTTGCCTAGAATAACCATTTGTAATGGTTATTTGTGAGATCCTTGAATATTATTGCAAATGTTAAGGATGAATATTGAAGCATTGTTGAGGGTCCATGATAACAAATTTTGCTTTCAAATTGTAACAATTGAATTGATGCACCCATAAGTAAGTAATTTTCTCCTTTTGTTGTGTTGTGCTTATGTTCATTATTGTTGTAGGTGTTTTTGTTTTTGTTTTGTTTGGTGTCATTCTTCAAGTTTATGGGATTAATTGTGTATCATTGAAGTTGCACTTTAAAAACAAATTCACATGAATTGTTTCAAGTTTTCAATTTTGAAGTTGTGAATTTTGAAATTCATCAAAGGAAAAAAATTTATCATTCATCAATGTCAATTTGTAAATGAGAATTTAATTTTTTTTTGTTTTTTCCATTACAAATTAAGATCCAAATGGTAGATTAGATTGAAATATTTGGCTTGAATGTGCATATGCATGACAATTTTGATTGTGATGATGTTCACGTGGAATTAGGGAATTTAGCTGAAGATTCTAGGCTAGTAGTTAGTTCAATTTTGATGTCAAGTCGACCGTTTGCATTTAAAATCATTGCAGTGCCCAATGACTTGGATGAAGAAATAGAAATTGCATAGGAAGTTTTGAAGGCTCAACTTATGTTTAAAAAAAACATGGGTCCTTCACTGTAGGTTGTTTTTCTTGTTGCATTCCTTTGTGGTGAATGATGGTAGTAAGGTAGTGCTTGAAAAAGGAAATATAGAAAATAAGTAGACAAAATGAGAGGGACTAGGAAGTAACTACCTTTTAGGTCTAAACAATGCATTGTAATGTTACCCTTGTGGGTATGAAGGCTTTCCATAGTTGTTGTGTTACCCTTATAATGCTTGTAGACCTTCTAAGGGTGCAACTTACCGGCTGGACCCAATACAACCTTTCATGATTCTTCCCTATTGTTTGCAACAACCCCATTTATCCTATAAATTTCATCTTTGAAATATTTTCCTTACCTACTACCATGTATGGGCTATTGCCTCCTTCTGATAACAAATGATTTACTATTCCAAAGATTAAAACTTAACATACATTCTTACCATTTTTTTTGTAGAGGAAATGCATAACTACAAGATAAAATGTAACAACACATTATATGTTTAAACTATACTACCTTTCTTCATATTTTAATAAAATAAATTCGCACAAAGCACATAAAGGTTCTTCAACCATTTTCCATTGAAATAATAAACAAGTACAAATACATTTCCAAACTACTCCCTCATTTTTTTTATTACACCACACAATTCTAAACAAGAGCTTTTAATTCTAACTCCAAATTCATTGAATGCCATATAATTCTTGCAAATCCTCCTTTAATCCTTTTTTTTCACAAACACAAGGCTCATATTAACCCCAAGAAAATAGGGTCCCTATTTTAATCTCTTTTCTTAAAAATCTCATAGGTGATTAGGTGGATTACTATCATAGATAACAATGTCATGGGGTTCATTCATTTGAATGTTCATTCATGGCTTGTAATGAACTTATACCTAACTCTTAATTTAATGTTAATTCATTCTTTGTTATTATGGATAAAAGTTACCTTCTAAATATATTAGCAATTTTTCGAAGTGCTTTAGGGACATGGAATCTCCTATTTCAGACCTTCAATCGTGATTTAAGAAAGAATCCAAAATCCAATGTGTCCAAACCAAAAAAGGGAAAGATGTTTTTCTCCCTCACCTAGTACCACCTTACCGTGTAAGGAGCTTGCAACTATTGCCACCAAAGAGGAGGGAAACAAGTTCTTTCTATCTTCAAGGTTTGATCAATAGAATTATGAAACACATAATCTTGAGAAGCAATGAGAAGGCTTAGACCAAGATGGTTATAAGGACATTAAATCTAAGAAGAGTTCACTAACTAATTTTGTCAAGACAAGAAATATAGACTATAGGCCTTGAAGAATCAACAATATCTTATTTTTCTCTCATGAGCCAACTAGTCATCTCTCTTCAAAATCCCAACAATTGGAGAACATCCTAACATCACATTGAACTATTCCTCAAAACAAGTAAAAGAAACAAAACCCCATCACCCAATTTGCTCATGAACAACAAGGTTCCAGAGTTCCAAATCTGTTGTGAACAAAAAAAATTCAACCCATAACCAAACCTTTTTTCAAAACCTAATTTTCTCCCTCAAAGTTCACACAATTTTTATTTTAAAATTTTAAACCTCCAACACCAAAATTTTGAACCTATACTACCAAAATTTCAATGACTTAAGAGTTTGTTAATTTTTAAAAAACACAGAAGCCCAAACCATCAAATTTTCAAAGAATTGAACACAAAACCTTCACCATATAGGGGAGAATGAAAATCCTTGCAAGATCTAAATAACATAACTAATAATAAAGACAAGACTTAATTTATCTATTAATTACTAGAAAAATTCTGAGATCTCCAAATTGCACTAAATTATTTTGGCAACCATCTGCTGACTATCAATCATAGGTGCACAAAGAAGGAGAATCTAGAAGGAATTGGATATGGATTGCCTTTACTGTGCTCCTCTGAATCCATAGTCGATTGTAAAAAACATTTTGCTACTATGGTAGTACAACCCTTGAACCAGAGCTCCCCAATTATATTACATCCTGCAAAACAGGCCTAAAGAAAAGAAACCCCAAGAGAAAAATAAATTATTTCAATGTCTAGACTTTTTGGGAAAAGAAAAGAAAAACCTCCATAAACAAATGTATCCAATTTAAAGTCCGATCTTTCGAAAATACTTTCAGCAATAGTGTTGTCTAAAAGGAGGAGGATGAACCCAAGATAAGAAGAAAAATTACTGCTGTCTTTCAAACACTAAAGTAACGTACTCCCAAGGATAATCCCCCACAAGCAGGTCATTTTTGTTTGGCCCGGGACAATCTCAATCAATCCAGCTTTTGGAAGTTTTACCTTAATAGAACTGGTTTCACATAACTTGAACCGGTTTCTTTTGTCAAAGTGTTTAGACTGTTTAAATTGGAACAGATATCTTTTGGTGTTAAGGGTCTGGAGACAGTCAGTAGATGTACAACATCTTATTTATTGGCAGGGCCACCTGTGTTTGTGACACCTTGTTGCCTTCACAAACACCAGTTCGCATCCAAGGTGTTGACGAAGCCGGAACCCCAGATCATACATGCGTGCTAACCCACACTGCAACTCCTCATAGTTACTAAACTCATTGACATTTAGTGATAATGACTCCCAAAGAGGCCTTACAGAGTATGTGATGCCTCCTACAGGCAGTGCTGATTATGAGCCAAAACTACTGCTGCCCGACCTCAACTGCCCTAATTACAATAACAAAGGCAAAACAGCAACACGGATTTTACAGTTTTCACCAGGTTTGGAATAAGAATGCCTGATTACAACAGTCATCTTTCCCAATAATAATCTCCATATTCGAACTTCAAATTCTACTTCCACACCAACTGGGCTTTACAAACAGGATGTAAAAGTAACCTACATATGTTTGTGTTCAAATCCCAAGATCGTATTACAACAGACTACCCATGTTACCCAACTAAACTCTGATAGACAAGAAGTCCTTAAATATGACCTGGATACAGTCCAAACTCAATTTCATGCTATTTAAAAACTGAAATTCATCCAAATTATAGTGCAAACTCCATTTTCGGTTATTCAAAGCATCAACTTCATCCAAATAAAAGATAACAAGCCATTATAGACTCATTTTCACACTATTCAATCCATCCAAATAATAGTCCAAACTCAATTTCATGCTATTGAAACTTCAACTTGATTGAAATTACAGTTTACAGGCAATTATACTGACTAGTGGGTGCCCGTGCCCTTCGGACACTGTGAAGTCCCCCAGAACATTTTCAAAAAGATTCTAGTTTTTTTTAAATGTTCTAAAATTGGCCCCCCCCCCACCCCTCTTCCCTCCCCCCCCCCCCCCCCCCCCCCCCCCCCCCCCTCCATCGCCCCCTCAACCACCCCCCAACCACCCCCCGTCCCCCCC
>Ga0116231_10008759_pt1 | contig 17548 bp, 14 predicted proteins | sample S1TSphgellanicum_2_FD_89695 | JGI IMG/M metagenome (GOLD analysis project Ga0116231, IMG submission 89695) | Host-associated microbial communities from peat moss isolated from Minnesota, USA - S1T2_Fd - Sphagnum magellanicum MG | ecosystem: Host-associated > Plants > Peat moss > Unclassified...
GACATCACATAATCGTGATTGTTTATGACGGGTTTCTGTTCGCGGGCAGAGTGGCCGTTGTCCTCCGCCTGGGGGGGGTTTTGTGAAGAGAACAGGAGACGCAGCCGCCCCCCCCCAACCCATGTGTGGGGTAATCTTTCCACCTTGGAGGCCATAATGAACCAGCACTCGTAAACTCACCATAAAGGATGGACGTTAAATGGTTGAAAAATAATTTGTCTATTGGGTTCCAACTCCCTAGTTAACCATTGATGGTTAGCTCATTTGTTTTTTTACTACCCACCTATTAACAACCCACAAGCGGGTTATTAGTAGGTAGGTGGTAATAAAAACAACCCTTATTTATGTATAACCCTCTACTCACCTAATAGTTGTTTTTTTTAACCTATCTACCTTTATATCACACCTATTTCTTACATAGTTAATTACCAAGGTGAAACCAAATATTAATTTAGTTGAAGTTCATCCACAATTGAACAATAATGGACATTTGTTGGATGGTACGTTGGTAGGTGTTTGGTTCACCATGGCCCACCTTGGGTAGGTTTTTATTTTAGGAACTCCTTACTCCTTGGCCATTACCCTATTCTTCACAATGTCTACAATGTTCATGTTTACTAAGAAAGCATAAACCCACACTATCAAAACCTAATGAAACCCACCTTGCACAACTCCAATTGGAAAATAGTTGGGACTTATATAAAACACAAAGAAACCCACACACCACAACTTGGATGTTGCTTTTAGGTGATCAAAACAAGTATTGAACTAACCATCAAAGGTTAACCAAGGGAACTATAACCAAATCCAAAATAGTTTCCCATGCACCTATAAGTTTAGGTGGCTAGAGTGAACCAACATTCATTAGCACACCACATGATGGGATGGTGTGTGGATGGGAAACATTTTTCTATTGTATTCGTCTTATAATTAACCATGATAATGCCTTATGTATTAACCATTCACATGCATCAATCCACCTAGTGACCACCAAGTGCCTTACCTACATACATAATAATCATTTACATACCCTAATTGTTGTACTTATTCAAAATATTTATCCACTTACATAGGTAATTGCTTAGGTGGTGCAGAGTAATGTGAAAAGAAGGTAGGATCTTTTACAAGGTTAGGGTTGTGACTCACTTATAAGGGCAATCCAATACACTCATTTTGAAGTCATTTAAACATGTAGATTACACATTTTATGCACACCCTATTTTTGCCCTAATAGACTTTGATCCCCTAAAGTATTTTGTATCACATTATATTCCATTGTCATTAGTTTTACACATTTTTAAACTTTCAACCTTTGTTTGGGTTAATTAATAAATAATTTGCCTTGTTATACTTCTAGGTAAATAACATGATAAATATTTCCATTGCTTGGCTAGATTTTCTTTAGATATCTTATTAATTGCCCTACATGGTTGGTAAATATTCTAGATTTGCATTATCATTCACCCAATAAGCTTTCAGCCACCCAATAAGTTTTACTTCATCATTGTCACCATGAGCTAAGTTTCATTGAAATGTGTTGTGTTTTCAATTTTGTTTTATGTTGTTTTCGTTCAATGTTTATTGGACTACTTTTTTTTTTTGTCTCCAACTTATAAAAGGTTGTGATTTTATTGGGAACATTGGCAGCCTTCACAAAATCCAATGCATAGACCTATTTGTGACACACCAACCTTGTAGTGGCATTTCCACAAAAGCTTGCTTTAACTCACGTTTTTCATTAACTTTGGTTCTATTGACTATTTTTCCTCAAGCTGATTTTTGTTTTCTCAAGGTTTTTCATGTTTTCATTTATTGGTTTTGTTGTGGATGCTTTAGTTATACAAAGGTGTGGTTGGAAATGTTTATTTGTAATGTCATTTTGATCAAACTTGTAAATTATCCCTATTTTTCCAAATTTGATTTTCACAACCATCTCATCTCTTTGATAAGTATGTATGGCCCAACAAGCTTTGCCCAACAAACACCTTGCCATCACTGTTGTCATAGGTTGTAACAAGTCAACATTTTCTACAATCTACTCATGATCACCGCTCACCTTTATGTCTCCAACATTCAATGTGTCCTCACATGTTTGCCACTACTTTATTTGCTCAAAGTTGTTTCCCAATAGCAACACCATCACTTTCCCCACTCACCATTGCCTTTCCATTGGGACAATATCTATTTCATGTTGACTATATTCCAACCTTTGACCTTCGACTAAGCTCCATTGAGTTCATAATGATTCTAGTTTGTTTGTCTGGGTAGTTTTGGTGTTTTCGTGAGTGGCCCGGGGAAGGTTTGCAAAGAATGACAACAATGATTGAAGAAAATTGTGATTTGTGGTACATTTGGGTTTTTTTTGTGCTAAATGAAGTTATGGAATATTGTATTAGAATATATGTTCATTGAGATTGCAAGGGGTTAAATATTGTTATGGTTAGAAATGCAATGAAAAGAAGAGAAGCAAAGAGTGAGAAACTTGAAATTTAAATAGTTGACAAACTTTTATTTTGTAAAGCAATTTTTTGAAGGTGGGAATGGTTTTGAATTACAACATGTAACAACATAATGAACATGACATGTTGACAAGCTCACCATTGTATTGTTTTGATGATTTCCTCCAAGCTCGATCACCATGTTGATGTAAACTTCTTTACTGAATTGGTGAGAAAGAATAAAATATTAAATTTGGTTAAAAAAATTTAATGTGTTGTTTTTACTATTTGTTGAACTCTTGTTGAAAAATTGAACAAAATATTTTTAATACATGAATTTCTCTTCTTGTTTGATTTTTTTTTCATTTGAATGTGTTTGAGGCTTTTTATTTTTATTTGCATGATTTTAATGCACATCTTTTCATTCCAATTTTAAAAATGCTTTCAATATAGGTGGTGTGTTTATATTACTTTCATTACAATCAACACCTTCATCAAACAATAAATCTTTTTTCATAATGTAAGACAATTTCCTTAATATGTGTAATTGTTTTAGTAATGGAATTTCAACATTTGAACATGATTCTTTCTTTTTAAATTGTATTTGAAACTTTACACACCTTACAAATATCACATTTCTTTCAAGCTATCACAACAAATGTGTATATTCTCTTATGTTATTTTGGTCATAATATCTTATAACTTATTATTGTGCTCCTTTCAATAAATTTCGTTACTTGAAAATCCTTTTTTTTCAATGCTAATACTAGATGCATATGCTTGTTTTTACAACTTGAAACATGTTTTGAAGGACTTGAATACACTGAAAATGAATTAAAATATTTGTTATTTGACCCATTGGTTGAAAATGAATTACAAGTATAAAATATATCGCATTTGGATTTTGTGAATACAAAAAATTGTTATTTGGGTAAACATCATATAATGGGTGAAACCTTCAATGAGTAAAGTTATATCTAACACAAATTTTTAACCTAATTGCACATTTGTGCCATTTGGGTGGGCATTGACATAATTTGGCATGTGTTCCTTATCTTCAACATTTTATTTGACACCATAAGTTAATGTGAATTAAAAGAATATTTATTTGGGGAAGGCATTGCCATAAAGTGTGGCTTCTTGTGTGCGTAGTTATATTTTAACAAATCTCTATTTGATAATGGACCTAACATAGTTACACACTTGTGCTATTTGGGTAAGCATTGGTATAATGAACAAAGCATTCAATGAATGTGTTTATACCTAATGCTCATATCAAATGTAATTGTTGGATTATGCATGTTTATACATGTTATGACATCACTTGGATTTTGTTTATCACTTGTCTTCATTGTAATTCATGATGTAATACCACTATGAGAAAAAAAAGGTGTTTTGCAACTAGCTTTGCAACTCAATTTTCAAGTTGCATTAGAAACTTGCAACTCACCATATTTATATGTTGTGAGTGATATTAAACAAGTTGCAAAAGTTGCAAGAGTTGCAACTCATTGTATATATGGTGCAACTCATTATAACTTAATTACAATTTTGTTGTAACAACTCCTTTTCAACAACTATGCAACTCCCCTATGACTACAATCATAATGTCATGTTGACGTCATTTTTTATCCATCCATCAAAATTTAACACATGGCATTATGAAATAAATTCATGATTTTTTTTGAAATATTGATATCCATCATTTAGTATGATTATTTGTTTTAAATGGTCTTGAATTATGACATGTGGCATAATCAAAAGTTGCCACGTGGCATATTAATTGAAATTTGGAAACAAATATATATATATAGGTAGGTCAGTACATAGCCATAGGTAGGTAAATTGATATAGTTCCAGCCTACCTACTTACCTAACTACTTATTTAACTAAGCAAGTAGATAGGTATGAAGGTAGAATATTAGAAGAGTAAGTGAACTAAATAATAGTCACATAAGTTTTAAAATTTGTTATGTGTTTTGCCTTTAGAGTTAAACTTTTATGAGCTCATCCCAACATGGCACATGTATTTTAATTTGAGAATGCAAGAGGAGACACCTCCTTTATATAGTTTGTGAAATGAGATATTGAAGAAAAAACATTGGGTTAAATCTTTTAGTGGCACCCTAGTTGCCATTGGGTTGTAATTACAAAAAAATATTCCCACGTGCTTTCTATTTCATTTTAATTTTAAAATTAATTTGAAATTTATAATTAATTATTTGGAATTTAATGATTTGAATTAACTATATGATAATTAATTATCTGGATTGATTATATGAATTAATTAATATAATTCAGATAATTAGTTAGTTGATTGATTCAAATAATTAAATGTCAAAATAAATATCAGAAAATTAATTATCAGAATAAATATTATGATGATTAATTATTTAAATAACTATTAGATAATTAATTATGTTGATAATTGATAATCTGAATTCAAATAAAATTCAGTAATTACTCAACTACATTAACAAATATTGTTATCTTAAATTGTTTGAATTAGCTAATTAAATTTATATAATTAGTTATTAAGTTTAAGTAATTATTTATTGGATAATTAACTATTTATTATCTGAAGTAATTAATATTAATTAATCAAATTTGATTAATGAATTCATATGAATAGTTTATTATTTAGTTTACTTAATTGGTTCATGGTAATTAAATATATTACATGTTAATTACTAATTAAAAATTCAATAACAAATAATTCATTCTAAAATATTAAATAATAAACATGAATTTCAGTAGAAGACATTGAAGTATATAAAGACATATTCATATGTACACCCTTATTGAATGTTTAATAAAATATATACATTCTTTTTAATTTCAATTTAGAAATAGACTTTCACTTTTCATGAAATTCTATGGTTTGATATGTATGTATATCAACATAATATTGTGAATTCCAATGTAGTGAAATATTATTAACACAACAATTGAACATCGATCACAAAAAATAGGAGTATAATATTTACTAAATTCTTTAAATTTTAATTATTTAAATAATTATGATAATTAATTATTTTAATTAATTAGTTCAATAAAAGAATCAGCTCGTATCAATGAAACATTTAATAATTTAGTCTAGAAAACTTGAAATGTATAAAAAATGATATCTATATGTACATACTCATAAATACTTTAATACACCATTCTAATATAATTGAAGGCCTGCATTTATAGTTTCAATGAATTGCACAATCTGTAAATTTTTTAATAATATGAATTGCCACATAGTTGATAACTAACTTTAGATGAGTTGAACACTCTAGTTCCAAAATAATGGACAAGTAATAATTATGTAGTGAAACCATAATGGCACATTTAATTAGAACTTAGTTGTAAAATTAGTCAATTTAGTTGACTTTTAGTTACAAACAAGTTGCAAATTTCAAATGTTATGGACCTTTACTTAACCGTACATGTGGCATGATCGTACACATCAATGTCGTACACTAATCGCGAAGTAGTTGCTCACTTAGCGTTAAAGCTACACCAATTTCAACAAAATTGAAATTAACCACTTTGTTGCAACTTGTTATCATGGTCAAACTGCGGTTGACTATCACCGTATATACTTTGTGTACATATGCCCATATAAAGTCCAAGTTGCAACTAATGTGGAACTAAATTACAACTATGAAATATTTTAATGTGGCATTTTAATTATTAATTCATCATATTTCTATATTGTAGTTGTACCCTAGTTGCACAATAGTTTCTATGACAATTTAATTGCTTGCTAGTCTAGTCTTTGTGGACACAATTTTTCATAGTGTACCCTAAAATATTTAAAACAACTTGCATATGTACAAACTTGTGAAAACTTGAATGAATGTCATTGATTAACTTAGTGACAACTTCAATTAAACACAAGCATTTTGGAAAGGTTTAAGAGGCAATTATCACATACCTCTCATGAATTCCTTACAAGGTGTCATGAAATAATGAGAATCCATTAGTGTTAAATTCATTGAAGGCATTAAACTATTAGAAATTTGCTCCTAAATATAAGCCTTAATTTATGTTTATGAATGTGAAATCCACTTGCTATTACAAAATGATATTTTTGAAAGATGACCAAGTCTATAAAAATCATAATTTGTTTAATTTGAAAATTTATGAATCTTGAAGTTGTAAATTTTTTGTGACATTAAATTTCAAATACAAGTTGTCTCATTTCCGTTAATTGTTTTTCATTTCATGTGCATTCATATATTATCTATTGCAACAAGTTAATTAACTCCTATCAAACTACCTATGAACACAAAATAAAAACACAAGTTGAAGATGGTTATGCATAATTTTAAAAATAGGGCAAGAAGCCTATGAGGCTATTATGATAGGTTTTTCAAAAAAATCTAAAATAGGTAGCTTTGCAAGTGTTAATGTGACACCTTGCACAACACTTGCACATTTCACATTTTACTAAATGGAAGAAAAATAACTTATTTGCATGTATTATTGGTTTTCACATGATTTGAATTGACTACCAATCAAGAGAAAGGGCCAAATTTCCTACCAATGTCGTACATGCATCGACTAATTTAAGGCAACATCCTAATTTATTTTATTTAAATAGGTGCCCTAGCTCTTGGAAAAGGGTATTAAGCTAAACCAAAATAGGTGATGAACATAGTTAGGAATTAAAAAAATATTTAACCAATGAGGTACTATAACATGCACCCAAAAGGCCAATTTTATTTTTTATGGGAAAAAGGAGGCTTGGGTTAGGTGCTAGATTTTTTTTGGTTTTTGTTGTTTTTAGTGTGAATCACAATTTACTACCATTGATAAACAAACACACACACACTCTTTAAAGGGGGGCCAAAGGGAAACATGAATAAAATCATTCCCTTGCCATTAACCTAAGTTGATAACAACAAAAAAAGTAAGGCAAGAAATTTCTTGCAACCAATGAAGGAGGTTGCATGCACCTTTGGGGAACAAGTTTGGCCAATTCAATGAAGACATTTCTTACTTTACATTGCCCCAAATTTATATATTCTTGTTGCCCATAAAAACAATGTGGCCTTCACTTTATCCCATATGCCCTTGCCCCAAGTTCCACTCTTGCAACTTATAGGAGCAAAGGAAACTACAATGCACTATAATAAATCATGATTTTGAAGTTGTTCAAGTTGATTTATTGATCTTTTTTTATTAAAAACATTCATATTTTGATTAAAATACCAAACTTGAATGACATGTACATTTTTTGACCAATTAACTTGATTAAAATAACCTATTTGACAAATATATTCAATCAAGTTGAACAAAAAGTACTACCCTAATCAAAATGACCAATGGTTTTTAATCAAGTGGGACACTTAGTTATGTTGACATAAAAAATTGACATCATTGTGCTAAATTGGTAGCTTGCTAAGCCTAACTACTTATTTTTTACAAGCCACATACTTATATACTACCTACTCTTTTATGAGATGCCTACCTACGTACCTATTATCCCTTACAACCTACCTACATACCTTTTACCCACATATCTATGAATTATCTAACATTTTTACTTACTTATATAAGTAGTGTATAACACTTGATGTGAAATTTAGACATGTACAAAAATTATCACTTTTTGAAGGTGTGGTTCATTGGTTAAGGATTTGGCTTATCATTATGGAGGTCAGGGGTTCAATTCAAGTACTTGTAACCTATTTACATGCCTAGGAAACTAGGGTAGGTAGGATAGGCTAAATAGGTTTGCTAGGTTAGACTAGGTTAAGTTAGGTAACCTCAGCTAACACCTACCTATTTACATGCATTTTTCTAGCCTACCTACCTACCCATCACAAAATATGATTTTTGATAATAAATTTATATGATTTTAATTTGGTAGGAATGTGATTAGTCAAATGATCCATTTGTTGACCATTAAAAAAGACTACCCTAGTCACAATAGCTACAAATAGATGGTCTATTACTATCTTGGTAAAAAAAAAATCACCCCAATCACAATAGCAATGTTGTAATCAACTTGTTCAAAATGAGGAGATGGCCTTTTTGACACTTGTCTGTTTTGGATTTTTTTGGTCAATTAAACCATTAAATTGAACCATCATTTCTATTAGTGATATTTTAGTTTTGGGATCAAGTCCAAATTTTGATTTTTTGTTATGATGGGCCAATAAAGGATGCCCATCACAAAATATTTTTTTCAAAACTTTGGGGATCCCCACAACTAATTAATATGAATAAGAATAATACACTAACGTGTACAAATACATCAATGCAAGTTATAGTTGGGATAGAAGGAACAACTTTTGAACATACTTAATTTGCATTGTGGTAAATGGTTGCTTTAAATTAATGTTGAAACTTTTGGATGAACTTGTACATTAATCTTTTTAATATATTGTGAAAACATTTGGTAAAATTTGAAATGCATATAATGAGTATGGAATATTCAAATACATTTTTTAAACAATGTAACCAATGTTTTCCATCACTTAAAAAAGACTTTAAAAATGACCTAAAATGATTTGAAAATGGCATTTCTATGAAAAAAAAATTATGTGCACCTTTAGATTATAATATAACACACCATTTTTTGGTCATTATTATTTTAAAAATTAAAAGTTGATTGGTAAATTATGATTTTAAACATATATTATAAAATATTTCATTGTGAAGGACTCTTTAAAAACTTAGTCCTTGTCTTAGATTGATTCTTTTTTCTTAATTGTATCCTTAAACCATGCTATATAACCATGTGGGTGGCATGCATGGCATCACACTAACAAGTACAATATTCTTAAGGAATGTTTCACATCTTATATCATGAAGTGTAAAGGATAGTGGATGACTTTTTTTGAAAATGATCTATCACTTTATTTTTGTTGTTGGTGCTAGTGCAGGTGTTGGTTCACCTTGGCTAGGTAAGGGTACCGTAACCCTTCCTTGGTTTGCAAATTTGTTGAAGTTCATGCACCTTCACCCAACTAGTGTATATTTTTTGGAAATTCATCATTACCCTTATTTGACTACCTAATACATGAACATCAAATTGCCCACCCAAAACTCGTTGAACACCTATTTTGGGTTCAAAAATTAAACCTAACCACCTTCAACATTGAAATAAACACCTCTTGGGGTTGGGATGGAGTCTAGATTGTTGGGGAGAAATACAAAGACTTCATTCACATCATACAATCTATTCCCCCCACTATTAAAATTTGTCCCTACACAAGTGAAAGCTTAACCTACACTAGTGTAGCACATGCAATTCACTCGAGTGTGAACTCATTGAAGAATTGCACCCAAGTGTGAACACATTGAAGGTTCAACTGATTTTTCCTTCCAAACCCAATTTTTGCAATTTGGTTGAATTTTCAGCAACAAAATCCACTGCAAAATCAATATCTTCCACACCTTAGCTCTGAAAATTGTGAAGTAAACTCTGTTAAATCTGACTCACTGAGAGATTTCCAACAACACCAAGAATGCTTCCAAATTCCAATAGAGTTTTCAGTTTTGATTTTATTTAATTTTCATTGAGAAAATGGTTCAATAATCAATAGCTTCCACACCGAACCTCCAAACGGTCTCAAAACCAAGTTGGTGCACCCCTACTCATCAAGAGCTTTCTGAAGATACCAAGAGTGCGACATGAAGCACCATGGTTTGGGAGATCTCAACATGACAAAACAAACAAAACAAACTACCTTGGTTCATAGGTAGATATCATAATACATGGGCGACTTTGGCATAAACTAATTATTATTATTATTTTCTAAAGATTTGAAAAATCCTCAATCCTACATGAAAAATCACAACTTTTGTATAATTATAAACCTACCTTGCCAAAAAAGCCCAAAATTAAAAACCCATATGCCAAAGTTCAGATTTTAAAATAAATAAATAATTTGGCACTTTTTAGTTTATGGTCATCTATTTATTGTTGGCCTTGCCTACCAAGGCAAGGATATTGTGTTTAGATTCATTATAGAGTATAGTAGCTTAAGGGATTTTGTCCCCTAGGTATTAATAGTAGGTCTATTTTGATATGAGGATTTTTGAAAGATGATATTTTGGTTTGTGTTGAAACTTGAGATTAATTATAAAGTTATAATATCTTGAAGGATTTTTTGGTTTCTTTTAGAGGATTTTTTTTGAAGATTATAACTTTGCATGGTGAAATATTTGAGTTTCCATAATTGTTCTTTTGTCTTGATATTCTTTTTAATGTACATGGCAAGGCCGCACTGTGACACATCCCTTGTTAATTTATTTGTGATGTTTTGATTGTTTTGTCCTTTGGTGACTTGTGTTCTTGTTGATTTTATTTGCCTTGTACCTCTTGTGGATGGGTTCCAATTCCAACCTTTATATTTACAAGGTTTTTCTTCTTTTATGATAAGTGATATTTATTTTATTTTTGGGGTGAATCCTTCTCTATTAATGGTATTCTATTGCAAATGTGTGGCCATGGGGGAAGGGGAAGAGGAGGGGGAATCCGGCAAAAGCTTCACAAAAATTTCCACTTTTTTCCCTCCTGGAACCATGGTGAAATTTTGGTGATTCTTTTGCCCTTACAAAAGGATTGAAGGTGATCACTTGTTGCACTGGACATAGCTTGTTAGGGGGTGTTTAGTGTCTTTTATAATCGAGTACAAGATGGTGTGTGTTGAAGATTCATGAAGACCAACTACTCTCCATTAATAAGCAACATCTTGATTGTAATGGCATAGGTTCGAGCTTTATAGTTGAGTGCAATGCATAAAAATATAAAAATGTAAAAACATTTGTTCTGTAGATAAAAATGTAGTAGATTTTCAATTTCAAGAAGTGATGGCGGCTTCAACTTCAAGAAGCAATGGTAGCTTCAAGTTCAAGAAGTGATGGCAATGATAGAATGTAATGAAAGAAAGGGGGATGGCCTAACAATGAGATATTTGACCAATTTTTGACACTTTACATAACAACCAAAAAAACCTTGAAACATTTTTTTTATAATAGATTTAATGTGTCTTAAGACTAGTTGTTAACACAATTGCCACATCATCTCTCACATCATCTTCAATGTTAGTTAAAAATGCATGTGTGGACTCTTAAAATTTTTTAACATCCTAAACAATGGGATAACATAACATGAACACTACCACTAGGTGTGATATAGGCCTTTAAACAAATTTTACAAATCAATAATAGGATATTGAAAATTGTGACATTGAGAACTTTGAAATCTAATGATGGATTTATTCAATATCGACTCGGTGTTATATCTACAAATCAATGATAGGATGTTAGAGTTTGTGACATTTAAGAATTTCAAAAACATAAAAATGGATGTATTCAATACTAATTTGGTGATCATTTCTTGTGCTCCCAAGTTATTGCATCGTTGCCAAACATAATGAACACACAATTTTAAGAAAAGTATTTCAAGATGATGCAAAAGAGTAGCAAATGACACCCAAATGAATATGATGTGAGGCTGTTTGTATCTCATTCAGTGTGTGGATGAAAAGTGATCCATCTCCATTCTGCATATGGATGAAAAGTGATACATGTGCCACTTGTTGAGCGGGTCGCAGATGTAAACAGTGCTGATTATGTGCTGGAATTGGCTGGAGGCCATCGGTTATCAAAACTAGCCTCCGTGCATCGGCTAGTTTTGATAACCGTGGGAGCGCCAAGGTTATGAGGCTGAGCAACAAGCTTCTGGCCAAGGTTATGAGGCTGAGCAACAAGCTTCTGGCCAAGGTTATGAGGCTGAGCAACAAGCTTCTGGCCAAAGTTATGAGGCTGAGCAACAAAGCTTCTGGAATGAACTCCAAAGGGGAAGGAGGAGGAGGAGGAGGCAGCAGCTCCAGATTTCAGAACATGTTCAGATACAAGAAGTAGAAGAAGGGTGGGAGGAGGCACCAAGCAATAAGGCAAGGAAATTGTACAACTCTTGATGAGAGTTAAGCTTCTTTTCAGATGGGCAGGTTTCCATCCTGACACATCCATCCAAAGGTAAGGTACCTCAAAGTTTATTAAAAACAATGTGGCCTGTGTCACACTATGGCCTTGCCATTTACATTAAAAGGTATCTTCAGACAAACTGAAAAGAATTATGAAAACTCAAATATTTCACCATGCAAAAATATAATCTTCAAAAAAAAAATCCTCTGAAAAAAACCAAAATCCTTCAAGATGTTATTATAACTCTGTAATAACTAATCTCAAGTTTCAACACCAGCCAAAAAAATATCATCTTTTCAAAAATTCCTCATAGAAAAATAGACCTATTATTTATTTACTTACTTAGGGGCCAAAATTTCCTTAAGCTAGTAACCTATACTCTATATAATGAATCTGAACACAATTTCCTTGCCTTGGTAGGCAAGGCCAAAAAAAAAAAAGGTGGGTTTCTTGCATGGGTTTGACAATGGAGACAAGGGAATGCAGCAGAGTGTGCTGGAAATCAGTTCAAAAGTGTGCTTGTTTTGTTGGTTAGGTAGGTACTCCAGTTCTCTTCATTACTTACAGTACTTAGTACTTACATGCCTTTTTGGAGGCACAGATTTTCATGTTTTTGTTTGCTCTCTGCCCTGACACCACTGAACCATTTTTTTGTCATGAAAAGGAGGACAGGGAGAAACAGTTTCCACAAAGATTTTGCTGCCAGAGCTTTTGATGAAGCTCATGACAAAATTGTCCACCAGACTCTTTTGCATTGATGAGAGAAAAAAAAACACCAAATCTTTAGATACTCTTCAACCCTGTTATTTATTTATTTATTTAATTGTTTAATTATTTAATATATATTTTTTGCAAGGTTGAAGGAGCTAGTCAATTTGTTGCATGTGTCAAGAATTAGTTAATCATCAAATGAAGTTAAATGTGCAGTTACTAACAATATTCGACTTCATATACCATCCCAATCAGTGCTTTTTTTTTCCCAACAGATTTTGTCATTTTCCCAACCAAAAAATTGGGATACTTTTGGGGCAAAAGATTTTTTTTAGTGTAAAATCAAGTGATTTTGCTAATTTTTTTGGAAAAATTTGGAATTTTTTTCAGATGACAATATTGAAGGAAAAAAAACCCAACCCTCAATGCCATTATATTTTCCACAATGGATTTTTAACATTTTCATATTGCCCAGATATGGTAGCTAAAAGTTATCATCAAATGAAGTAAAATGTGTAGTTAACTAATATTTGATTTTCAAGATATATATATGTACTAGGTAGGCATATATATCCTCATCCTGCAAAGCTGTAGTTATTATCAAAGGACATCAAATTGTGTACTTAATACTAATGTTCCACTTCCTGAATCCTTCATATCCTAGGCTTATACATTTATTAGATGCTCCTGGTGCAAAGGGTTTTTTTAAAAACTAAGATTATATCACCAAGTATTGAATAGACCCAATTGCTTTTGTTTAGCCAAATTTGGCTAAACTGTCTTATGGAGGATCAAAACACTCCAGATACATCACAAAAATGTCCAAAAAAATTGTTGGATTTAATTGGTTGGTTGGTTGCAACAATTTGCCTATGTGATGGGATGTAACTAATCTTCATGCTACCTTATTCAAGATTTCATGTTTTGTGAGTGAAGATGGGGAATAACTTGCACACTACTACTTTGGGGGTGAGAGACATTGATAGAGAGGTCTGCATTTTAGGTGCGGTTGGATCTCCTTTTTAATTCATAACCCTCATTAGCAACAAATTAGGGTTTAAGGTTTAGGGTTGTACGACATATCAACAAATTAGGGTTTAGTGTTTCACAACATATGTGTGAGATAAACTATGTGGTTTCATCTATTACAATGTACAATATATGGTATTTATTGTGACATATTCTACACAAAAATTGTAATTTTGACACTCCATAATGGCACGTATTACAAATGATCATCACATTTATGATGAATTTGTTTTTGGGCATCTTTTATTGGGTGGGATTCATCACACTTGGGATTTGTATGGTGTTATTGATAAAGGTGGAATTTCATAAAAGGAAGGGGAGGGAAGTTGGAACTCCTCAACAGTCGAGTAAATAACTAAATGAACTACACTCTATATGGGATGAATGAATGGATGGAAGATGATAAATTGGGATTGGCACTGACCCACCAACCATAGTCACAACCCACCCATGAAGTGGGATGAGAACTACACCATATATGTATTTATTCATTCAATTAAATGGATTTCCTAGCTGATGTAAGTATGGATTTTTCTTCTTTCAATATGCCTCTTTCAATCACAAAGTTGGCTAGTAAAAGCCCCTCTTTGTTTGTTGTTATGAGGTTTATTTTACAATGCCTTGGGGGCTTGGACTTGATCATGATGGATAGCAGATGGATGAACAATAGGATGTGATAACAAATTTTCCTTTTGAAGTCTGGATGAATGACAAGATATGATGACAATTCTCCCTTTCTGAAAAAAGTGGATAAATTATAGGATATATTGATGGCAATATTCCCTTCTGAAATGTGGATAATTTGGGAAGATATGATGGCAATATATATATATATATATATATATATATATATATATAATTTTATAATTTTTAAAAAAAATGTGGATAATTGGGAAGATGAGACTTGACAAACAAAAACATTTGTATACAACTTTGTGTGTGCACTAGAAACATTTTGTATGTGAGAGATTATGTGATGAAGCACTTGCCAATGGATGAGTCCTTTGAAAACCCTAGTAATTCAATTATACTAACAAGCCTATATAGCCAAAAGGGCACTCCGCATCTTTCAATAACAACACATTGAGGGAAATTGAGACTTTGGGGGAACATAACACTCACTTTGCTTTCTCCGGACTTTGTAAGTGTGAGTGTAGTAGTACATGTGAGGGAAGAAAAGGAAAGTGTTCTCACTCCTCATGTACTTGGCAAACACCTTCATTGTAGAAACCCCGCCTTTATTCCACTACATAACAAGTGGCCGGCCTGTGTAAAGCATAACACTATTCATAACCGTATGGAGTATAATGGATTTTTAGGGTTTAGGGTACATGATGATTTTAGCATGGGACTAAGAGAATAAAATTGTGTACCCTACAAAAGAAGGCCAACCGATCAAGTCATGTCTACTTTTGTTAACTTCCAATGGGGCGGTGTGGAGTTAAATTTTTTTTTTTCCCTTTCTTTCTTTGGGGTTCATGAATCCCGCCTCATATTCAATGTGGTGGTACTTGGGAAATGAACAATCTTAAAGATTTAATTAGGTTCTTTGCATTCACATTCAAGTGAATGTTGGTGTTGTTTTGGGAAAATGAAAGCACGGAGAGCTCCAAAAAAGTAACCAAAACAATATTGATAATGAAATTAAAAAGGCACCTTTGATCCACTTCCATTGGAGCATACTAGAGCGAAAGGAACGATCAAGAATACAAAGGAATCATGCATGACAACAACATGATGTTATGATGATTGAACTTGAAGGGAAGGAGAGATCGGAAATAGGAAAGGAAAGTAATTGCACACAATAGTTGCATGTTTCCTTGTCCGTAGAGTACACCAAGGGCGATGCATCATGAATGGGGTGAGGGTTGAAAACTATAAAATAAAGGTAGCTGATTGGTGGCAAACCCAATAAATCAATCCCCTAACCCAAAAAAAAAAAACCACACATGACCTTCTTCTTCTACTTTCAACCTAAAAGAAAGGAAATAGGGGTTTCCCCAAAACTCCAAGCTTAACAAAAATACAAAACCCACCCCCCAAACTCCTAATTTCAAACAAACCCAAAACCCCATGTGAGGGAGGCCCCCAAATTTATAAAAAATAAAATTAATATTTTAATATTTAAAAAAATAATTAAAAAAAAAAAAAGACCAAAAAAGAGAGAGAGAGAAGGCAAATGAAAAGGCAAAAAAGCACTCCCCCGAAGTCGATCCCGCGACCGGTAGAATACAAAATAGCGTTTTAAAAAGCTAGTCTAGTGAAATAGGCTTATCCTAGAAGAATATAGGTACCTATAAGAAGGTGCCTACCTAGAGGATCTAGACTCTAGTACATGTAAACCTATAGAGGTAAGTAGGTACCTAAAGATAGGTACCTACAATAATTAAAAATCTAGGCTTTAAAGTACGTGATAAATTCCAGATTGGTAGTTACCTATAAAATCTAGATGGAGTAGGTACGGTAACTATAAATAGATACCTACTAGAGTAGGTATGTAGGTAGGTAGGTACTGTCTGCTCGTGTGCCTGCTGCTTCCCCCCTCCTGAAACAACATTGCCTGTTCTGCCCGCGGGCAGCGTCTCTCTCCTCTCGACGGCAGACCTGCTTTGCGTTGCCGGTGCGGTGCTGTGCGGTGCGAGCGGCGTGATCATTTGCCGGATTACTCTTTCATGTTCTCGCCCGGCCGCCCGGGTTCGAGATCTGTGGTGTAGTAGTGTTAGTGGTAGTCTGAGGGAGGATGTTGTTGTGGGAGAGATTGTGATAAAAGAGTTTTTGCCACAGAAGAGATTCAAGGATCTCAAGAAGGAGGAGGAGGGAGGAAATGACATGCATGGGCAGCAAAGGGAAGAGAAGCAGCGGAAGCAGCAGCAGCAGTAGCACATGTGGTCCCCGTCTTCACAACGCTGCTGCTGCTGCTCATGCTCCTCCTCCTGCTCTCCTGGCAACAACACCGGCGGCTGCTCTGCCTTCGACAAAGCGTGCTCCAAGGTTGTTGTTGTTGTTGTTGTCCTCTTCGATTTCCGTGCGCATGTGAAGGGCACCACACACTACTGTCGAGTCGTCCTAGTTCTCTCCGAAGGCTTTTTTTCCGCTGCCTGTGAATAGCTAGCTAGCTAGCTTCTGGAATGCTAGCACGTCTGTAGTAGGTATGCAAGCCGAAGCCTTCAGGCGTGATGGGTTTTTTGCAGTTACTTGTACTGTTCAAGAGAAACAACTCCTTGAGCTTCGTCTTACTATCTATCTACCAGCCAGCACAATTAGGGTTTCTGCTTGCTTTCAGTGTTGTTGTTGTTGTTTTTGAGGGTCGTTGTTGTTTTTCTCCTTCCACTGTCTTTGCCGCATGTATGTATGTACCTCAGAACACCGGGTAATGGACCTGATCCTCCTCCTTTTCTCCCTTGGTTTGGGGTGTCCTCTGGAACCCCATACCC
>Ga0116231_10008766_pt1 | contig 17539 bp, 16 predicted proteins | sample S1TSphgellanicum_2_FD_89695 | JGI IMG/M metagenome (GOLD analysis project Ga0116231, IMG submission 89695) | Host-associated microbial communities from peat moss isolated from Minnesota, USA - S1T2_Fd - Sphagnum magellanicum MG | ecosystem: Host-associated > Plants > Peat moss > Unclassified...
TATAATGGTTTGCCCAAGTTTTTGGGAAGATTATTATATGCTTATCTACACCCACTGTTGGGAGCTGATGAACTCAGTGGGTAGTCATGGCAGCTTGTCACTGCCGTTTGTGATGAAGGTGATGGTCTGTCACTTTGTGAGCGACTCTCATGAGGTTATGACTGCACTCATTGTTGTGTTACCTATAATTGTTGTGGAGATTTCTCTGCAACTTCATCAAGCTTTTCTACACCCACCATTGGGAGCTGATAAAGTCAGTGGGTAGTCATGGCAGCTCATCTCTGCTATTTTGATGATGGTGAATGTCTGACACTTTGTGAGCAACTACCATGAGGTTGTGAACACACTCAATGTTGTGTTACTTTCAAAGTGTCATTGTGGAGCTTTCTCTGCAATCTCATATATATGTCTCCTGAGTGTTAGCCAACATCATGACTCAGACAAGTGATGGTCTGAGACAAACAGTCACTTAGCCAACATATTGACTCAGACAAATAGCTCATTGCTGCAATTCAAGATGCAGGTGATGGTCTGTCACTTTGTGAGTTGCACTTATGAGGTTATGACCACACTCATTCTTGTCATGTTAGTTTTGCTTTTGCTGGAATGGACAAAAAAATTTCTATGGAGTCTTCTCTGCATTCTCTCATATATATTTTTGAAATGTCTGACTCTGTCACTATATCTGTCCAGGGCAATAAGACCTCATTCAAATATAGGCATATGTGAAGTGAAATCGTGGTATGGATGTTTGCCTCTATGTTCAGGTGGCCGAGAGGGCGCTTTTCTTGTGGAACAACGACCATTTTGTGAGCCTTGTGGCCCAGAATCGGCAGGTGGTGCTTCCCTTGATCTTCACAGCCTTGGAGAGGAATACACGCAACCACTGGAATCAAGCAGTGCATGGACTAACATTGAATGTGCGCAAAATGTTCTTGGAGATGGACCAGGAGGTTTTTCAGGAATGCCAGCGCAAGTTCCTGGAGGATGAAGCAAAGGCAAAGGGACTTGAAGAGAAGCGGGAGAATACATGGAAGCGTCTTGAAGCGGCTGGCACCTCATTGACTGATAATAGCATTATCAAAGGTAGCAGTGTTCCATCTGACACCATGGTCAGCACACACACCGGGAGTGGAGTTCCACCTCAGGGGCAAGTGGCTGTGGTGGGGAATTAGTGCTTCAGTTATTAGTGCTTGCATTGCACTAGTGCATGAGGAACAGGATTGATATAGGTCAAGGGGAGTTCTGGTCTTCACATCTTTCCCCCTTACCTTGTCACAGTGTGCAGGGATTCTGTGGTACAGGACCACAATGTGGAAAGGATGTGACTCATCTTCACTTGCCAAGTGACTATGAACACAGGCCGAATGGCTGATTGCTAATTTGCAATTCCATGGACATATTGTCAACTGTGCAAGAAGCAACAGTGTGTTGGCTGAGGTTTCTCCTTTTAGATGGTTGAGGAAGGATTGGGAGCAGAGAGTGCTGCATTATAGAGGCCTTTGAAATTTATGTGGGATATTTTTCTGTTGCTGTCTCACACTATCACCCATTTCTGGCATGGTCCCACAAGTTTGGATCAGTGTGACAATTGCAAAGTAGTGTAAACCTGGTAGTTGTTTTGTTTGGGCTGTTTGCCTGTCTTTATTGTTTGGTGTAAAGAGGTCACAAAGGTTTGGATCCCTCCATTTTGGTGTCAATGCACTCCAGATCAATTGAGCTGCAATGAGAAAGGGAGGAAGAATGGAGACAGCAGAGCAACAAATTTCTTCTTTTTGGATATCAAATGGAGACCAGAATGGGAGAGGACTCTCTTCCTATCAGGTTTGCCTCTCCCATGTTGATGAAGAAAGCAGGTTGTTCTAGACTGTAGCAAGTGCTTGAGAAACTTGAGAAAGTAATTGCATTGAGTCAGCATGAAAATAGGTCCTCATTGTAGTACATACCTCTGCAGTATAAGATTATGTTATATTGGTGCAGATTTCACTCTTATATGAACAAGGAGTGCCTCTTCTACATGTGTTATGCAGAAGGGTTTCCCTTGTGGTTGCTTTTTTTTCCCCCTTATTCTGTTTCGGCTGCCATTTGTAGGTGTTTTTCTCTTCTTTGTGGCTGTTGTCTTGCCTGGTAGGTTGCCTCTATACTGATTGTTAGATCTCCAAAGAGTTTAGGTGTCTCTCAGGGTTCATTAAAAATTTGGAATGGCTTCTTGGTATGAAAGGCCATGCCAGTCATTGTGAGAGAAAGTTTACCTTAAGAAGATTCATTCATGTAGGTAGTTGAGTAGCAAACTTGAAACCTGTTGTTAGTACTATATCTTAAGCCTTTTTTGCAACCACCCAATAGATGCTGCTTCTTGCTAGTCTTAGCTACACAGATCCTGGCAGAAAATTCTGTACCAATGTTCAACAACTGTTTCTCAATCTGGATTACAGTGAGAGTGGCTTTCCTCATCACATGTTGAGCTCTGGAAAATATGTGCACCATCAACTACCTGTGACTATATAATATTTGGCTGTCTTGGGTCACACTGTAACTTCTCAGCTACTGGGGTGCAGCCAACAATGCTGCAATTTCTTTTCCTGTTGCCCTGTTTTTTGTAGCAGGGAGTCTCCAGTTCCCAGAGAATTGTGATTTGGCATTGATTCTTTGGGCCACTGGCCTGTGTTTTGAAGCTGGGTACTTTCTAAACAGATTATTTGGTCTTTACCCAAGGTAGGCTCACAAGCTGATAGTTTGGTACACTTTTTTAGATGCTTGATTTTACCCAATTATCCTCATAGAACCTATTAAAGTCAGGTTTTCTGTTGTGTGTGTACCAGTGTTGGGTGTTTCTTTGATATTGTTATGACCTTTGATTCTGAGTTTTTGAAAAATTTCAGACTCAAAGAACCTCCAGTTTCATGTTTTTGAAGATTTTCAGAATAAATCAACCTTCAGTTTTGGGTATTGGAAAATTTCCAAACAACCATAGCATTTCCACAAAGTACAGGAAAATTTTGGAGGTTCAGAGTAGGTTATTTGACTGGATCTTTTGATTTTTGAGAATTGCAGTTACATGTCAAAGCTGGGTCTTTGATATTTGAGAACTGTGAGTCAAGGGTTCATATACCTGACCCTAACCTGCTGGTTCCTTCTTTGACAATGAGAGAACTGCCCAACACTGGTGGATAGATGATGAATTTTCAATGGTGGTTGGTGATGGTAGAATTTTGACTGGTGTTCTTTAAATTTCGGAGAATTGTGGTTATAGAGGTCAAAACTGGGTCTTTGAGTTTTGAGAACTGCTGGTCAAGGGTTCATATATGTGACTCTCAACTGCTGGTTCTTTCTTTAAAAAAGAGAGAACCACCCCACGTGGTGCGTGCATGATGAGTTTTCAATAGTTCAGACAAGAGATATGAATCAATAGAACAACACAATGGGACTTGTGGACCAAAAGAATAGATCCAGGTGTTATCTCACATGCTCATGTTGTGAAATTTCTGCAGATTAGAGTTATCTGTAAAGTCATGTGATTACAAGGTGAGAACAGCCAGTTTGGGCATAATAGGGCATCAAACATGGAATTAGGAATGAAAATTTTACTAAACTAAATAACTGGGATCCAAAACTAGTTTTTCCACCAATTTTGGTGGAAAACTGAGTTTCACCCTGTCTTTCCTTTTTCCTGAGCGACTCCACTGCTGCAACATATATTTTCATTGCTCTACCTGTACTGCTACTATAATTACTCTCAAACCTTGTGCATTAAATGTTGAGTTTCAGCATTCCATTTTGAGATTTAATAAAATTTCCATACTTTGTGGACACCACTAAGATAGGCCATGCAAAGACAGGGTGACTTCACGGATAGCTCTATTGTTCTAATGTCTTCTAGTTTCCATTTAGAGTTTCTAGCTCTTACTTCGCCCTCTTCATTTTTAAAAGCTCATTTTTTATATGCTAGTCACTTTATATTTTTACATTCAGCCAAGAAATATGCTAATTGTTTGTGTTTCACCTAGTTTGATTACATGAACATTGACAACAACAACCAATGAATTCTGATCAAGTATTCACTTCAATGATGCAACGTGGCCCTTCCTGACCACCTGCTTGTAAGGGATTTTTGTTATCTGCACCTTAATTAATATTTATGGTAGTGGGCTCTTATAGTTTTTAAATCAAGAAGATTAGACGCATGACAAACCAACTACTAGATAGGTGACAAGGCCTTTAGGTTTTTGAATTGGTCATGTATCTGTAAAGCCCTGCCTCTGCTTTTCTAGTGTTGTGGCTGACATGTTACAAAGTGTAATCATTGCCCCACTCTGGGGGAGGAACTTTTCACAAACTCATTTGTTAAGAAGTTCCTACTTAGCTTAACATTATAGACATCAAGATTAAGAGGATCTATCAACAATATATGTTGAAACATTGAAGGTATTGTTTCAATAGAAGTTCTTTTTGGATCAAGCATGAATCTTCGCCTTATACTTCCATAATTGTAATAGAAGGCAATTCAAATGTCATTTTAAACTTGCATATTTTATTTTTAGGACACTTAACATAGAGAAACCTTCACCTCCTACAACAAAATTCTCAAAATAGAGATCATATGCGCACGTTGTAACGTCATTGGCACCCTTTGTTTATATAATGTGTGCAAAATTGAAAGAGGAGGGCCTCCAACACCCTTTACTCCCTTTACTCTGTCACTAGTGTAAACCCTGTGCCTAATGCACAGGTGTGTGTGTATTTCATGGTACATATTACAAAATTACAACTACAAACTACATTTCCAAAACCTCTTTATATACGACATTTCGCATGTATCCATCGGGACCCTGACTGTTGAAAATCTTGATGTTTGCACTACTTGTGACCCGTGAAATAGCAACATATAGTTGACCATGGGAATAGACCGGAGACGGCAAATATACCCCAACGTTGTCCAATGTCTAACCTTGACTTTTGTTGATTGTGATCGCAAATGCCATTCGAACAGGAAATTGACGACGACGCAAAACAAGTGGCCAATCAGTCCCGGAGGGGACATGATGATGCGGGGTATGAACACACGTTTGCCGACATTATTCCCTGTGATGAACTTTGCTTTAATGACACGTTGACCCAATCTCTTGACAATCAACATCGTACCATTGCACAATCCTATTGATTGATTGAGATTGCGCAACAAAATTATTGGCACGCCCACTTTGAGTTCCAATTTATGATTTGCAATACCGCCGAATTGCAAAGTGTTTAGAAATTCCACCAAATACAATGAATCCATTGAAACTCCTACAACATCACTTGCACCTTCTTCTGTTGGAGTCAAAGAATTTGCGCTCAGGTACGTGTGCAATTCTTTAGATAGCGATTCTAGAATTGCATTGTTGACTTCATCAACGTTAGTATCTTTGGGGGCTAAAATGCTGCATTACATAAGATACATGGCATCTCCAGAGTGGCACTGGTGATCCGGATAGATGGTTCGGATTAATCTTCTTAAGCTACAATCTTCTGCTGGCAGCTTCATGTGGGATGGAATCTTGATCCAATCTGGATCGACACCTTTTTCTTCTGCAATGGCAGGAAGACTACCATCTCCAACATTCAACACCCATTTGGCAAACTCTCGTTGTTCTTTAGACTTGACTGCCATGATTCGCATGTTGATATGAAGACAAAGAATTATAACATGCTGCCAAAGATGCGATCGAGGCAATGAAGCACTGACAATGTCTTCTCGTCCTCCCTTGGGAACAACAGGCAAGATTTGTTGAAAATCCCCACCAAGGACCATGGTTTTCCCACCAAAGATTTTCTTGGTTACCTTTGCGTCATCCAATTGCATCAAATCACGCAGGGTTTGATCAACAGCTTTGAAAGTTCGGCGATGCATCATCGGTGCTTCATCCCAAATGATCAGATCAGCTTTATGCACCAACTCGGCCACTTTCATATGTTGTGTGATGTTGTAAGTTAATTCATCATGTAGATCAATTGGAATCTTGAATCTTGAATGGGTGGTTTTGCCGCCCAGAAACAACAAAGATGCAATTCCTGATGAGGCAACTTCAAGCACAATTTTTCCTTGCCCTCGTAGACGGGACAAAAGTGTTGTCCAAACAAATGTTTTGCCGGTTCCACCACTGCCATACACAAAGAACAGTTTGCCCTCTTTGTTTGTCACGGCATTCAAAATAGTTTTGTATGCGGTGCGTTGATCATCATTGAACCTATCTTCTGCATTGTTTGCATCTATGGTCAATGAATGTTGATCATAAGCCAACTCTTCTTGGACCAATCGGTTTCCTCCATGAACAGAAGGGATGTAATTAGACTTGGGAAGCGTTGGAAAATCTTGCAGGCGGTGTCCGTTGCGCATGAGAACCTAATCCATCTCATATAATGCACAATCCTTTAACGCATCCTCAGAAAGTGTAACAGTTGAATCATCACGCTCATAACGTGTCATTGCTTCAATGTCATCGCTCAAAGACTCCCAATGTGCATCCCATAGCTGTCTGGGATTCGTGACTTCACAAAACATCAACATTGAGGCAAACATGTCACGCAACTGTCATCCTGAGGCCTAAACATCGGCTTCTTCCAAGGCTTGATGCCATTCATTGTCGTCTGCAAGCAAACCCATTGCAATGCATGCATCTTTGAATGTGTCATGCGCTGTGCCATCCACTGTCCGCAAATGCTCGTAGGATGTGGCACCTTTGACGTAGTTTAGTAGCATTCGCAAATAATAACGTTCACCCAATGTCGGTAGTGCATAATACATGCGACCAATGGCAAAGCCTTTCTTGTGCATTGTCCATCGCTTTAACTTCCGATTCCACACCCATTGCTAAAGGAATTGATCGAACGTAAGGCTTCGTGCAACTTCCGATTCTTGGTTTGTTTTGAACCATTCTGTGAGCATCGTTCTAGAAATGGCCGACTGTGCTACCACTTCCTGCACATCATCGTCATCGTCAAACAACACCATTTGTTGATTGGGCAAATGGTATTACAAACGCTCAACGGCAGGAAACCGCTCATGTATATCAAACTTGAAGATGCGCCACATTGCTTCAGATGCAGATACATAGCGACAATTGAGATATTTTTTGATTTCATCGGCTTCAACCACATTCCCTTCAATGGCATTGTCGCTCTGGTGCGAGATCTTAACAGTTGCATGATCATGTCCTTTATATACGTACTTGAATAGATACTTGATTGCACGAATGTTGTTGCAAACCTCAACGTTGATGTGCGCATCGTACTTGGTTGATAAATAGACATTGTGCGGTACCACCCAACGATTGTCCAATTCAATGCCATGAACCAAAAGTGTGTGCCTCGTATCTTTGCGCCGATAAATAAGATATCCGTGTACATCCATCACCGTCTCGGATTGGAACTTGCGTGGATATTATTTTTTGCAATTTCCTTCTTCCATGCAGGGGGCATTTGGAAATGCAGCTCCACATGGACCATGCATCATGCATCTGGCAACCGTCTCGTGGGCCAACCTGTTTGTTTCTGGATTCAGAAGTTCAGCACTGATCATGCGGTTTACATCCTCGACCGTGTGTGACTTGCAATCTTTGGCAAAGAAGATGAGAATGTGTGCAGGCGGCAACCCACGCTTTTGAAATTCAATGACATAGATTCCCGCAATCATGCATCCCAGAATATGTTTTTTTGTGAATGTCATTGATCAACTCCTTCAGCTTGATTTTGAACACTCGGGTTACCAAATCCAATCGATCTTGAAGTTGTTGTCTGAACAGTAACGCTCTTTTGATTTCAAGCCATTGGGGATTGCAAGTGAATGTAACAAACGCATCTGGGCAACGAGCCCATCTACATATTGCATGGCACCTTGATAATTCTGAACCATGTGACCTGGACTTACTATGAAAAAAAATGGTAGAATGATCTTTTGTCTGATGGCAGTAACGTTATTGTCACCTACAGCGATGGCATTCTGAAAGCCTTGATAAAGATCCGCATGAAGTTTTTTTTGATTCAGGCGCAGATACTTCAAGCGATTTTGTTCGATAGCTGCATAACCGTCCACAATGTATTGATGCCTCAATCAATCACCTCAAAACAACGCAATGCCATCACTGTCTCAATTTGTTGAAATCGATAACCATAAAATTCAGCCATTGTCACATTGCAATGCTTTCTTTGAAGCTTAGCTTTTTCCGCATGGTCTTCATCCAAATCTGCATCAACAATAACACCATTGAGCAGAATATTCGGATGCCATCCATCCTCACCGTAAGGAAATAACAATGGATAATGTAGAGCCATGTATCCCACATGTAGTTCGGAAATGTGTTGACACGGGTTAGCTTGTTGAGTAATGACGACGTCACGTTTGTCTACAGCCTCAAAACCATCTCCTACCATTAATGCAGCAACTTCATCAGCCGTTGGCACATTATATCGGCGGGCATCCTTTGTTCGAGAGGCGATGAGACGCAAGTTCAGATCCATGGGAGCACCTTATGTTGCCATCATATCCCTTGCCATTTTGAACACTTCAACATAAGGATTGATATTGTACATCATGGTTAACAATTGATCCAACGTCGTTGGATCAAGCGATGGCATAACGACATGGCGGTTTTGATGTTCGCATTTCGTATCATGAATGTACAGCTGTGCAAACTGTGGACATTGTCCTTCGGTAGGACATAAGGATCCGATTTTGTGATAAAGCTCACCTTGGATGCGAAAGGAGTACGGTTTAAGGCTTCTTGTTACCGACTCATCAACTTTGGCATCGAGTGAAGTGAATGCCAACACCAAATTGTACATGCGAATCTAATCTCAAAATTTGATAGCACTTGCATCTTTGCTGGTTAAAAGAACTTGTACCTCTTGCGGTGTTGTAGGAAGACTCGGAAACAGAACTTTGCCATTCTCGCAACACAGAAAAAATTGTGGGTTGTTGTAGCTCGACTTTGCCAATCGTTCTTTGATCCACATTTTCGTGTTGCAGAATCCACATATTGTGTCCATTTCTCCACAATCCCATCGTCCCGGGGCTGACGTGTCTTCGTCTCCAAATAATTGTAATGCATCATTGCCAAGAGAAGGTTGTGCACATGTTGCCACTTGTTGTACGGCTCGTCGTTCTTGACATAGACGATTACTTCGCTCTTGCGACGTTTCAGATGGTCCGGTCGACTTTGTACATTGTTTGGCACGCCGTTTTCTTTGTAGGCAACTACGACGTTCATGTGTAGATTCTGACATGTCTTGATTAAATTCTGCTGGAACATCAATATTTGGAACAAGATTTTCCAAAGAGTCAGTTTGCTTGTCATTCTGCTAAGCTTCTAGGTGCTGTTGAAGGACTGCCAAAGCAGCCAAAGCACTACCATGTTACACAATGAGTGCACATATACGTTCTTGTATGTCTTTGGACATTGTGGAGAATATATTTAAGTTTGTTGCTGATATTGATATCAAAATCTTGGGGGGGGGTCTCTCCTGCACTTTTGTCTATTGGTGTTGTGTGTGTATGTGTACCTTTTATGGTGTATTTGTTGCCCTACCTGTTAGCCAGACTATTTGTTTTTTTTTGCTTCAAACTCACCCTGTTACGATCAATCTCCCCCTTGTACACAAAACACTCCTTATGGTGTGACCATAGAAACTGGGTCAAACTTATCCAAATATATCTCCACGGATAGCCTCATCTTGGCCCACATCAATAACACGAAAACACGGTCAGCTTTTTTGTAGAAAAGTGGAATTAAAAATTGAAAGATTGAAAAAGAAGTGATTTTGAGGGGAAAATTAGTAAATAGTAATACTATTGTAAAATTTGGATCACATAAGGTATTAATCTTTTTGAAAAATTTAGACTCATGAGTTAACAATTTCATTATCAAATTAATACCCCTGGTTACTAATTTACTTGGGTTTTTTTTTATGCATAAAGGTCAAAATATATGTAGCAGCAGTGGAGGCGCTCAAAAAAAAGGAAAGACAAGATGAAATTCAGTTTACCACCAAAGTTGATGGTTTTTTCAGTTTCATCCCTAGTTGAATGTTAAATGTACTTTTTTGCAGGTATTTTAAAAATCTCACCCTGTGTATGACCAAACTCACGGTTCTGGTGGTGCTGTGTTTTTCTTACTTTACGGATAATTCTAATGTTGCAAAACAAAGCTAATAATGGACGGGTCTTCTAGGGTCTGCCTAACCTAAGGGCTGTGTAAAATCCAGCTGCCCATCTATGGTAATGCACATGTCCCATTGCAAATCATGAAAACCATTACGTTACATAATGTGCCAGCAGGTATGTGCCCATTTTGCTGCTCGTTCAGAAAATTTGACTCACCCTACCAGGCTCATCGAAATGTATCACTCCCACCTAACCGGGCACAATGGATTATAATTGGCAGATTCCGTGATATACTACTTCCTTGATCTCTACTGCCATTCCACCTACCCAGGAAGCTGTCAAAGTGGAACTGAGAGACCATGGCCCATATTCTCACACAAGAAAACACCTTTAAGAAAGGGAAACATATTAAATAATCGGCAAGACTATTTTGCACCGAGACTGTTATGGTAATCCGACCCCTCTCGCCAGTTTTCAAATACTCACCTTGCAAACCACCAATTATACAGAGGACTTACAATGTTAACTACACATTCTGATGTCTAATTGCCAAAATGGTACCCACCACATTGAAGAACTAACAAAATCAAATCTTACACTACTAACTTTGTACCATACTTTTGCATCATACATATAAACGGTGGAGATTTTTTATAAAGAGGTTTTTTTATTATGAAAAAGTTCAATAAACTGGAAGCGTAAAGATAGTTCATGAAACACCTTGTGAAAAAAAGGACATGTATGCCACCTCATGGTACCTTTTACACACACACACATCACTCTCTCTTTCTTAATAGTGTGCAGTCTGCCATAAGGAAAGAGAAATTGGTACAAAATGACAATGGAGAAAGGATAAACCTCTGACGCTCTTGAAGAAAACAATAAAGTCGTCTATAACGCGCGCGCTCAGCCTACTTCATCCCTGGTTTGCCACTGCCCTTCCGTCTTGCTGGGACCCAACCTCAACCGACTGCTACATGCATGCCATTGAGCCGTCCAATCGGTTGCATTCATTACATCATACAATTGACGACGATGGGATGATGCGATCTGTATTATACAAAATTTGTCTGCCATTCACTTTGAAGATTGTGTTTCATGCAGCATCGTTGATCATCCAGTCCCCTTCACTGAGTGAGAGCAAATGTTTCATGACTGCAAAAGAGGTAGGATGAGGCAGACAATACTGCGGTCCCACCACTGGTGCAGCGCCACCAGCAGTTCCACTTGGAGCTAAGTAATAAGCCATGACCATAAGAAGAAGCTTGCTACGCGTTTGGAGGGTATCCTTGATATGAACCTTGCGTGTATGCAAAAGGGTAGCCCTGGTAATTTGAAGCCTGGTATAACGAATCTTGCGCATGTGGAAGAGGATAACCCTAGTAATTTGAAGCTTGGTATCCCTGATTCGAAACTTGCTCGTTGGGAAGATAGCCCTAGTAGTTGCCATTTTGATACAAAGCTTGGGAAATATAGGGAACTGCGTTAAACACATCACCAGGCAGACTGACCTGTACCCAACACGCTCTATTTTCAAGACTAAGAAGATGAACAATACTATTGTGATGATGATTTGTCTATTGCAAGCAATACCATGAAATCTTGTTGTACTAAATCCCCTTGTACCTAATCCTTTCTCGAAGGACTTTAACTGCCACTCCTTATTCTTGTCCAATTGCTACTTCCCTTAAAGATCTGCATCCCTTTTGAGCTGCTAAATTCTTTTCTTTCTTCTCCCAGGGATTCAGATCTGCATACCACCTTTGATCCGCTAAATTCTTTCCTTTCTTTCTTCTCCCAGGGATTCAAAATTGCAGCACCCAATTTAGATCTAGACACCTTTAAGCTATTGAATTCTTTTCTTTCTTTTCTTCTCCTAGGGATTCAGAACTGCTGTGCCCAATTCAGATTTGCATACCACCTTTGAGCTGTTGAATTCTTTTTTTTTTTCTTTTCACAGGGATTCAGAACTGCTACACCCAATTCTTCCACCAAAAGGTAGGATTTTTGGAAGGCTCTGCTATAGCACAAATCTTTATCTTTCTCTCTCTCGAAAAAGAAAAAGAAGAAGAATTAGGTGCTTCTTCTTCCAAGTTCAGTTCCTGATCTTCTGTTGTTGTTGTTGGAATTGGATACCTCTTCTTCTTCCTCATGGGTCGTGCTGTAAGTAGTGCTACTCTCCCCCTTTGTTTCCTGCTCGTACTAATCTACTGGCAGCGAATTGAGATCGATTTCATGATTCTCTAAATCCTTATGCACTCTCCCAATAGGTGGTGCTGGTGGTGATGATGATGTCCCAGTTCCCAAACTCAAGAAGTTTGCGCCCGTGAACTCATCATCAGTGGGCACTACAGAGCATCTCTGGAACCACTGGAGGAGGCCAAAATGTATCTAAATAGGGATATGGATGGAGGGCCATTCCTGGTTTATTTCCTTCCCATTCTTGGTGGGCAGAAAGCTGCAGTGTCAGACTCAGTAGAGGGATGGTTGCCGGGTAGAAGGATGGTGTGCAACTGACAACCTCGGAGCTTCCAGGGTGTCGATTCACATGGATGACCGAACGGATGGACAAAGGGACGACATGGACGGATGACGGGACGAGCGAGTTCAGGGGCGGCTTCATTTCTCATCCCGACGTCCTTTATTATATATAATGTTGACACATCAGTGAAGAAACCCATCCACCTATTGGTGTGAACATTTGAAAACCTCTAGAGTTAGAAGGAGAAGCATGTTCGTAACAAATCAATCATGATAAAGATCATCCTTTGCATGAGTTGTAACTATCGCAACAACCCCACAAGAAAGAATAATTTGTGAAACCAAATCAACTTGATTGGGGTCATAATGCCAATGTTTACCAATGTGTAGACACCATTGACTAATAACATAATGTCAACTTGACAATATGAAAATTGCAAGGTAGGGGGCGAAAGGACATGGGTTGTTCTTGCGATATTTGAAATTTCACATCTTTTGCAATGACCATGAAAACATCTCACCCAACATCATGCAAGGTCATCCTTTCCCCACATGAATGCAAGGAAAAATGTGAATCCCCATAAGGTTCAAAAGTTGGCTACAAATGCAATGTGACACCCTAAGGACTGGGAAGGATGGGAAAGACCCAACCTAATGCACAACATAGTGGAGAAAACATTTGAAGCTTGGTGGAAAAAAAAGAAGATTGGACAAATTGACAATCAAACGCCCACACTTAGTCCCATACAACCTTAAATACACCTAATGCAAATTAGAAGGTATATTAGGAATGATGTTAGTAAAAGAATGGTTGTGCAATCTTTTTAAAATACTCTCTTAAAAGCAATCTACGCCTCTTTTAACTAGTTGTTCAAAAAGAGGCACACATGCTACAACCCCTAAAGGAAAAAACTTTCATGTTGATCTCAAATGTGGCTAAAAAGGGAATGGCCCCGAGCTATTCACACCAATCACCTCCAACAAGAACGAGTGGGAATCCAACAAAAACATGGAAACTATGACACATACAACTAAAGCCCAACTCCTTAAATAGGTAATTGGAGGAATGACCTTTGAAGAAATCAACCTTACACCCCATTAGGAATGGGGAAAGCCATTTGTCGACGAACTAGAAAGGCTTTAGGGCATTCTAATGATCCCAGAAAAGTCTTTCAAAACTCCCATCAAGGTCGAGTAAAAAATAATGAACTAACTTTGGAAACTTAGAAAGGGGGAAACAATGGAACAAAAATGAAGGCCTTTGGGTGAAACAATGAGAAAGTATACCAAAACCCACCAAAACATCCCTTAATCTTAGGAACACATCTGCATGTTAAAACATATTTGCCTAAAGCCTTTTACAAAAAGGAATAGGTGAAGGAGGTAGAGCCAAAGGGGACGCTAAAAATCTTGATGCCACAGGGAGGGCAATTGAATTTGATAAGGGGGACGAACTTAGCATGTAAGCTAGAAGGAGCCCAAATTGAACATTTACAAGATTAAACAAACAACCACAAATAAGCTAATTTGGAAGCAAAATAATAAAATGCAAGGGAAATAACATGGATAGGCCTAAAAATATAGGTGTCATCGACTAAAGAAACGAAAAGACATAAGGGAAAAATCCTCGAAAAACAGCACAAAGCACGAAAATGAGTGAACGCAAAAAAAAACATTGCAAGTGGGTTGCCTTAACGTGTGCCCACAAAACAAAATGATAGACAAAATTTTCAAGGATAAATGATGATTAAAGAACAAAGGAACTTGAAGGCCATAAAAAGAACAAACAAAAGAGAAAAGTTAGGACAACTAGCTTCCTTTTGCCCAAAGTTTTAAAAAGATGACCTTATGTGATTTGGTGTTGAAAGCATTTAAGATGTCTGCTTAAAGCACCACCCAATTAGGTTGGGCATCCAAAATGGCCTAGATATTATGGATCACAACGTCATAACTTTCTTTAATCGCCACTCCAAACTAATATGGCAACATTGAGAAGCAAAATTGTCATGAAATTGTAGGCATAAAACCATACTCACCGGTTGATAAAACACTTCTCCCATTGCAATCAAATGAATGCCACCAAAGGACTTGGCCAAAGCCAAAAGCCAATTGATTAAAAAAAATTTGAGCCACAAACATAGGGGTACAGCTGGAACCACATGGGAATGTAATTAATGAAGTTGAATGAAAACACTAACTAAATCCTCAAGGTCAAAAGAGTTTTGAAGATTCTCAAAGACCATGTCAAATGGACCACTAGTTGATATGTGAAACATGCACAAGAATGCCAACCTAAAAGAGTTTTAAAAGACTCAAGATTTGAATATGGTTAATAGTCCAACAAGGAATTATCTAGTGAGAATGAATTAACACCCATGAACACACCACCATGGATGTATGGTGCTTGGACAACACACTATTTTTCATTGGGTTTTTGTTCACTATCTAACCTCCCCATAGCCAAGTGTTCTAAAATTAAAGTTCATCCAACTAAACAACCTCAAAATGGGAAAATGGAGATGATGCATTTATGAATGTGGGATCACACAAGTTGTACTAATAGTCAAGGTCATTCACAACTAAGTCATAATGGACATCCTATGGATATGCCTGGTGGGTGTTGGTTCAAGTGTGAATTAACGTTCATCGATATACAATGAAGGATGGATGGTGTATGGAGGGGGAACACTATTTCATTGTGTTTTTGTCCCATTGCTAACCTTGGTTCAGCATAATAGGGTTATGAACTTGAAGATTTTTTTCAAGCCAATGGGATTGTTGGAGTTGGTGATTTAAAACTATTTTCTTAGTTATCTTGAGTGAACTAAGAATTCAATGTGTAAGAGCTACTTCTAGACAAGGTTCTTGAACATTTCTCATGCACTTTGTTGGACTTGCATACCAAGGTAAGGATATTGTGTTTAGATTCATATTAGAGTATAGTAGCTTAGGCCCCGAGGTAATAGGTTTATTTTTACATGAGGATTTTTGAAAGATGATATTTTGGCTTGTGTTGAAACTTGAGTTAGTTATAGAGTTTTAATATCTTGAAGGATTTTGGTTTCTTTTACAATAATAATTGAAATATCTTTGGCACAAACACATTCAAAAATGACTTTTCAAGTGTGAAGTTGTTTATGCATAGTTGATCCTATGCAAGGATGATTGTTGCCTCCTTGCCCTTTCTATGTGCTTGCTATTACCTACTTAGTTTTGAAAAGAGTGACCCTTCAAGATTCTCATCACATCCCCTTAGAGTCAAAATGGTATGTAATATGTCTCTTGTGTGTCTCCTTGCTCTTGTGTTTACTTATGGTTTTCCTAATTGAAAAGTGAACCCTTAAAAAAATAAATGCCTTCTGTTAAACCTAGCACCATTTTTAATAGATTATTTCATGGAATGGTTTATAATATAATATGGTATATTATAATAATTATAAATTATATTATATTGATAGGTAACCATTATTTTCATTGGAAAATGATTAATATTAATTTGAGTTTTTGAACTTGTCATAATTTTTTTATGTTTTGTCCATGGAGATGTTCAAAATTTAAATTGTCAATTTTGAGAAATGTTCCATTTTTTTCACTGATCATTGTGGCCTTAGACCACCCTCCTCCCCCCGCCCCAACAAAAAAAAACTTTGTGTAAAAGCAACCCACATAGGTGCTAGCAACTCCACACCAAATTTGAGCAAGAAAAATAATTTTGTATCATGATAATAATTTAAAATATGTTCTTTAAAGGTGCACTAAAAGGGTGACCTACCCTTGTAGGCACCCATTGATTTACGGCATAAAAAGTAGAAGAAAATCCAAATCTTGTCCTTGAAGCCATACATGTGTCCAATGGCCAATGCTTATGGAAGATCTGTGGATATACTTGAACAATGTACATATTTTGGAGTCCCAAATCAGGTGGGTCCACCTATCTACCTACTTATATACCTATCTGGATACCTACCTAAATACCTACCTACCTACCTACCTACCAATGGACTAGTTACCTACCTACTTCTACCAAATTAGCATTGAAATTGTTGTGACTTTGAGAAATAAAATAATTTTTTATTTTTGCTTAACAGAGATCAGTAATGGCAGACCAGACACAGACAGCCCCACAGTCATGCCTAGAACAAATTCCAGTCAGAATATAGCATATTCTGCAAATTCTGATTGGCAGAATATATATATATATATAAAGCGGGAATGTATTTTGTTTTTCTGAGCAGAATTTGTTTTTAAAAAAAAGATTAGTAACTTAGGCGACATATTCCACGAGTTTTGAAAACTCTAGTGGAATGAGGTCAAACTCATCGTGCCACTTGGGGACCTCTCAACCAATGAGAAGGGTGGAAATTTTTTTGGTTCAGTTCTAACCAATAAGAACACTTTGCGCAAAGAGACTGAGATCTGGTTTCAAATGGGCTTCAGATTTTGGGGATGATGTCCACCAACCATTTTTCTGGTGCTTTGAAGGACAACAGGTTGGGTGGTGGTGGTGGTGGTCAGGCAAGTTGTATGGATACCACTCACTCACCCACACAAATTACAGCTTCTTATGTCCATCCATCAACCATGTCTGAACTACATCCAATGTCCATTGTACATGTCGACGATCGCTTTGACAAATTCTTGGCCGTTCCTTTGTCACTAGGGACAAGAGACACATAATTCACCAACTACATTACTGGTGAAATGGGTACCCACCCTCTTAGAGATGGAAATGAGCTCAGGCCAAGAATTGCCCAGGCCAAATATTTGGTGAAACTAATGTCTCCTTGATTCATGGCCCATCCCAAAACCCCCCTCCCTGAAACAATGTAGTGCCAAAAAAAAAAAGAAAAAAAACGAACTCCATTTCAGTTTGTAAAGAAAAAGTTAACAAAAGAAAGACAAATTTTTTTATATATATAA
>Ga0116231_10008767_pt1 | contig 17539 bp, 11 predicted proteins | sample S1TSphgellanicum_2_FD_89695 | JGI IMG/M metagenome (GOLD analysis project Ga0116231, IMG submission 89695) | Host-associated microbial communities from peat moss isolated from Minnesota, USA - S1T2_Fd - Sphagnum magellanicum MG | ecosystem: Host-associated > Plants > Peat moss > Unclassified...
AAAAGAATTTTCAAAGCCTACTCCAGAGCTTAGCTGGATGTACTTTGTCAATTGCATGTGCCTTCAAACAATTTTCTGGCCAGCAAGTTGCTTCCAATGTGCCCCCATGTAACAAAAATGAAAGATGTTTTAGTTAGATCTTAACCATAGTGTGAGCTTGGAGTGCAGTTTACGGCAAGTAAGTGTGGAGGATGTGCCCCATTAACTTGGTACACAACACTTGAACACAGAACCCAGGAGGGTGCACAGGAGGCACAACCGAAGAATCTCTTGGCTCACTGCTTTCAGCTGCACAGTTTTCTTCTGAAGGCATTGTTTGTGTGCACACTTATCTGGCTTTACATTCTGACAGGGGGAATCATATAAATTTCAAGCATGACGAACAGGAATATTCATACAATGAATGTATCATTGCAAACGTGCTAAAGATCACATTCTCAACATGAAGATCCCATTGCAGATTTTATGGAATTTTTTACATGAAAATGAACTGGTTGCAGATGTGTTGTGGATCCTTGCTTGCATATTGTGGATCGAGCAACCTGCAGTGAGGTACCTATGTATTGCATTGTCTTTCTGTATCATGTTTCTTTTCTGTTGTTTGCTTTTCTTTTTGCTTTTGGGTGGTGCAAAACATTGTGTGTGCTCTTTTGGGTTTGAGGTGTCCAAATGCTCACAAAACCTTCTCTCTCTCTCTCTCTCTCTCTCTAGCCAGATTTGGTGGGTGATTATTATGTATGGACATTTCTTCAATGAACTGCATGATTGCTGCTGCACACACTCTGGTGAGCATAATCAATACAGTAGTATAGATACGGGTGCTCCTTGCTGTGTGTGGTTATTTGAATTTATAAAGGACTGTTGTTATGCATAGGATAAGGGCCTAAAGGGTCCTTAAACCTTAAACCCTAAACCCTAAACCCTTCTAGGATTTGAGGTGCTAGGCATGAGGATTACAGGTCCTGGATGGGTTTAAGGATAGAGACCCCTTCTCCTATGGAAAGGATAGTGAAAGTCACCTAAACTGGAAGCCTGAAAAGAAACCTTAGAAAGATAAGAAGAAAAAGAAGTACCTTCCAGAAGGACCTTCTGGAAGGTACTATGACAGGCTGGCCAGGACCAGGACTGACCTAAATTTACACTGGGAAAACTTGAGCAGTTCTTTACTCTTTTGTATCTCACTCCTTAGAATAAAGGCAACACCTCTCACAATAGCCATTTTTGTTTGTAGCCAAAGTGGCGATCATGCATAGGAAGGTGTAGAAAAAGTGGCTATCATACCGAAGAAGACTTAGCCAAATCTGGCTATAAGTCAAATACCAACTACAAATCTTTGATTCATCCTTCTTTATTTTTGGCTAAACACTAACAACCCAATATAGAAATCCGAAAATTTTAAACTATTTTGTGCTCACTTTAGGTGATTGAAAACCTGGAAAATAAAAAAAAATTTGAATTTTGAATTGCGATTTTTTTGGCGAAATTTTGCCAATAAAAAAAGGCTGTCTCACAAGCACCTATACCTAAGACGTCTTACACTATTCATTTTGTATTTGTATTTGAGGAATTTGGAATTTCACAAAGTGCATTGTAGGGGGGTGGGGAGGAGGGAGGGGGGATCATTGTCCCACCTTCATCTGCATTTGGACTCTTTCTCCACAAAGACTCCATCGGCCTTTCTTTCTCCTAGAAAGCATGAGCAAATGAGCTTGTGCAAGCATTTTGCCAATGCTTAGCTACACATTGTGTTGGGTATAGCCAATCACAATTCACACCCACATTGTTTGAATTGGCCTTGGTTGAACCAGCACCCATGTTGGCACCATGGTGAAAAACCCTAAAATCCATTTAAATTATTTCTAAATATTACAAATATCTCATGCTTAGACTAAATCAGGATCTCTGAGTTCAAATCTAACATTTTGTGGGCTTCGTATGGCCACCAAGAGGCCTCACTCAAAGGAGAGACGGTGGTTCACCCTGCCCAGCAGAATTGTGGTGCACATGAGTATTAAAAACTAGTAACAAATTTTGCTACCACAGTTGGATTTTTTGAATGTTTTCCTCTGATTGGGTTTCCTTATTGCCACGCCGTAAAATTAGGGTTTGTTGAATCTTGGGTCGAGGAGAAATTTGATCGGTCCCACAATAGGCCAGAATCACAATAGAACAGAATATGGATATGTGACACATGAATATCGTCATTTCGCATGATCACTTTGTATATGGTATGACTCATGGTCCCACACAGGATGATCATGTGTGGGACGAAACATGATCATCATGTGCCAGGAGGAAATCCCACATTTGTGTTTTATTTGGAAATCTCACAACCAAAGTATGTTAACAATGCTTTCCTTTTGGTTCAATTATGAGATCATAGTAGGCTAGTGGGACTCTCCTTCCGTGCAAAAGGAAGTCCATTAAATAAAAACCACTTTTCCATGATTGATGGTGAATGAAAGTCTCCCATTTTATAAAAAAAGGTTATATACTTAGGTACCTGGTGTAAGGTAGGGGCCCATACTCTTGGTTGAGAATTGTCAGGGAAGCGAGAAAAACAAAAGAAAAGAGACTTCTTCTTCTTCTTCTTACCTGATTCATGCACAATACAAGGTTGTGCAAAACTTTGACCGACTGTTTCATTACCAATTTAAAGCTCTTATGGGGATCAAGAATTCAATTCATGCACTTGATGAGAAGCCTCTTTCAAAATCTTCAGTCTTACTGCATTTGGCTGCATGTTGTCTACTCCTTCAATGATTTTTATTCAAAAATCCAACTATGACATCTTGATTGGCTTTACACAAAATTAGGCATTGGTTGGGACTTCCTGGATCATAAAGCACTTGGAGAAAAATTTCACTGCAAATCTCAGGCCCATCTATCTTGTGTAATTTACATTCACAATAGTGCGGAGGGTATATAGTTCATTGCAAGGAGGGAGTTCTTATGCTTTGTGAAGTATGTGAAGAAGTAAAGAAACTGTAAAATTTTGTAGGGTATGTGCAAGGCACCTTGCCTTATTAACATTTCTGTCTGTCGCAACAGAGGAAGCACCTACGCATACAGTTCCTCAAAATGAGAAACATTGCGTGTAAGAGCATCTCCGCCGGTGCTCAGTATGTGACTCCAGACAGTAAAATTTATTGTAAAAAAGTCAAAATGTGCCGGTTTAGTTCAGGAAATTGGTTTTTTTGCACCAAATTCGTGCAGTGTGCCGTGGCTGGTGAAAAACGCAACACAGTTGTGCACCTCCAAAAAGAGTGTAATAAATTGGACCTGACTGCGGCTCAGTATTTCTGATTGGTCCATCATAATGATTGGTCCAGGTGGTTTGCTATTAGTAGTTCCCACATATATGCAGTTCCAGTTTTATTGGTGGGGTTGCCAAAAAAGAAACAGCTAAACTTAGACATTTAATTTTATTATCCAGAGTGACATACTGAGCACCGGTGGAGATGCTCTAAGGTGCCTCCTCTACCAGATCTTTACACCAGAGAAGGACCTCAAATGGGGTACCTCTGAAAATTCAGGTCCCACACTCATGGGGGCTCCCCTCGCCTTGCGTTGGACCCTCATTCCCAAAATGGCCCTGTTCATTCTCTGTACAGCTCCTATGCATTTTTCTATTCATATTCACTTTTCTCATCCAATCCAATCACTAGGTTGTTGGAGTACTACTTCTCCACATCCTTTTGAGACTGCCTCTTCACCAATTTCTTCCTCATCCCCTCCTTTTCTTCTTTTCTTTGAGAGAAAGCATCATCTTAGCCTTTAAACAAGTTACACAACCCACAACAATGGCGTATAACACATTCAAAAGACTCTAACACTCCAACAAGTTTTGGAGAATCAAGTGTTTTCACAAAAGTCCACAATTTAGTTTAAATCTTTAGTTGTTGCAAGATATTTTTTCTTGCTTGGTTCATTGGACTTGACAATAGGATGTTCTTCACCTTTTTTTTTCTTTTTTTTTTTAAATTTAAATTTTTTGTGAGAAGAACTTTTCCCACAATTTGTGAGTCAATAATAGGTAGACATATTTCTTAATTCATAGTTATGTACAACTTACTTCACAACTTCTTACACGACAAATAACTAGTATGTGACCCTATTTTAACTCCCGACAACAAACAAAAAAACCCAAAAAAAAAGAGAGATTCCTATAGACATTTGAAGCCACCACTAATTTGGATTTTTCAAGTTGTCTTTTTGTTTCCTTCATTATCTCAAGAGGAAGGATTTGTGCGGGGAGGGGGTGGGAAAGGGTCCCCATTCAAGTTTGATTTTCCTCTCAACCTACTTTTATAGTTCCCAAATTCAATAGTCAATACCTCACATAATGTATAGACTAGTACATTTTGCAAGTGTCATATTTGGGTTTGTTGATTGGGTCCACCCAAAGGGTTTATTTATGTAAATATTACTACTAACTCTAGTATCTTTCTTAAGCTTTACTTCACATTCTATTGCTTTGAAATGGTTTTAAAATTATACTTATTAGCTTCAACATTGATCATCATGGGCCATGGCCACCTTGCAAGTTGTGAGTTTGATTTTTAATTTGACCTATTGTAGTCAATCCAGCCATATAGTAGGGGTCATGGAGTTAACCATTCATTGAAAAAACCATGTGAATAACTAAGGTTTACACTTCAAATTCTAGGGTTTGCCAAAACATTGTGACAAAACTCATACAAAATATGCATTGCAAGTGATTTAATAGGGTCTTAGTTTTAAGAGTTGTATGATTTATTATTGTTCACTTATCCTATATAAATGATTTATCTATAAACCAAATAAGAAGTACAAAAATATTTAATAATATATCAATGTTTTTGGCTACATATTGAAAAAAAATTTATAAAAAAATGACTATTTTTACTATTTTTTTTTTCTCACTTCTGGCAATTTTAGCTTTCAAAAATCACTTCATATTGTTTTACCTGGATATACCCACCAGATATGCATATGGTATAGAAATAAAATCTAATTTTATTTTCTCAAATTTGATATACCCTGATGAAGAGGATAGGTAACCAAAAACGTGTAAAATGAAAAGAAAAATATACCCTGTGTGCATAGCCTTTGACATGCACCTGACTTTAGGTCTTGGTAACTTGAGGCGGATATATGTTTCTGAGATCCGGGCAAGAAGGTTTAGGGTAAGTAGGAACTTATTTTATTTTCTTTTTCTTTTCTTTTTTTGAGATAATGGGCAGGTATCCGGTGAAAAATAAAAGGTGAGGCATTTTGTAAAACGAAAAGTTCATCCCTTTTGTGGATGAAACATTCCACTCGATAACGTGCCTTCTGAATACCCTAGTACCTAGGCTGGTTCAGCAGCAAGGTGCCTATTAATGGAATTATTATTTTTCTCAATAAATTATTTTTGGCAGTAAAAATAAAAGGTAATTTACAATTCGACATTCTACTAAATAATGAAGCTATTGTGCTTCTTGAGAGCTTCATTTCAGATTTTTGGCAATGGCAGGCACCAATTTATCAGAATTTTTGGCAATTCTAAAAATAATTAATTATTCCCATGAGTTACAATTACAGTCGGCTCAATAGGGCCTTTCATGGGAGCATAAAAAAGGGGGAAATTTAATAATAATTATTATTATTATTATTATTATTATATATAATAATGGTGGTAACTTAGAAAGGGGGGTAAAGTGTTAAAACAGAATCTTCATTTTCCAGGTTCGAACTTATGGACAGAATCTTCATTTTAGGTTCGGAGTTATGGAAAATAAATTTTTTTTAAAAAATTCATTCTAGGTTCGGCTTGCTGGTCTCATTTTTGTCGGCCTGCGACCTTTCCAGGCTCGTCACAAGGTTCGGTCCCTGGCCTTGGTTAGCTCTGGCAACCAAGGCTGGGCGGTTCTTAACCTAGAAGAACCTCCAGTTCCGGTTCTTAGAATGGGTCTGGTTCCGCTTCCGGGTGTTCAAAACCACTCCCCCCCCCTTTTTTTTCCCGAAAATTCCAAACATAAATGGAACCAGTTCTGGTTCTGGTTCCGGTTCCCAAATCAGGACCTGGTTCTGGTTCATTTTTCACTAACCAGAACCAGCGCGGTGGTTCTAACTGGCCAAACCGGGTACTAGACTACCACCCAAAACTAGGCCACCAGCCCCTTGGTGGAAAAATTAATTAGATGGTAGGTTCGGAACGACTAGGTTCGGGAAGACAAGACTCGGAATATTTGAGGTTCGGAATTATGTAGGTTCGGGACGAAGCTGAGGCAGGGGGGGGAAGAGACGCTGCTGCACGGGGTAAGGAGGGAGGGAAGAAGGTCTGTGTTGGCTGCATTTTGCTGGTGGAATTTAGTAAGCTCTTGGGCATCGGATTTCGAGCGGATTTCGACATTGCAGTAGTTTGGATTTGCGACAATCGTTTCGGAGATCATCTTCGCATTTCGATCGAAGAAGACGCGAGTGAAATGCCTTCGGGGCCGAGGAAGCGCAAGGCTGCTGCTGCTGGTGCCAATGGCAGAAAGCAAAGCTCGTCTCCTGGTACCGCCTGATCTCTAATCTGCTTCCTTTCTGTCTCATGTTGTGTGGTTTGCCAGTTTCTTCTTTTGTTTGCAGCTTTTCATTTTCCTCTTCCAATGTTTTTTTTTCCCCCCCCTGTTTGCGAGAACACAACCATTTCGGCAATTTTGTTGTTGATAATTTGAGAGAATTTTGGTATTTCTGGTTCTTGAAGCAAACCCCCGTCATGGCTGTTGTTGTTGTTTGGAGAAGAGGAGAGAAAGAAGAACAAGAACAAGGTTTTTATATGTGCGTTGCTTGTGTTCTTTGCAGAAAGAGATGCAGGTTCTGAGGAGGACACTACTACTTCGACTTCCAACAACAACAACAACAACAACAACAACCGTGGTTCTCCTCAATCGAGCAACAAGAAGTTGTTGTCGTTGGAAATCGAAGCGAATGAAGGAATGAGAGAGTCTGCTGCTGATGATCAGACAAATTTTCAGACGGAAGAGTGGGTGAGGGTTTCGGATTTCGATGTCGGGACCCCTACCTCCATCACACAAGAGCCTCAGGAGGAGGACTACGATGCAGTAGCAGCAGCAACGGGGGATCAGGAGGACGACAGCAGCAGCATCTTTGGAGATTTTCTTCAAGGCCTCGACAGATTTGCAGACTGGGAAACGATTTCTTCCAGAGACGCTCTTGGAGGACCTTCCTCGTCTCTCAGCGATGACTGGAAGAAGCTGTTACTGGTAGATCAGCAAGGAGCGGCCGATGAGTCTATCATCGCCGGGTCTTCTTCTCCAGAGCGAACATTCACGTTGCCTTACGAGGTTGCCGACGAACGTAGTAGATCTGAAGATGTTCCGGCAGAGCAGCAGAAACCCGATCCGGAGTCTTCGACGCAGCCGCAAGAGAGTTCAGAGGATAGTATCAGTATCAGTTCAGAAGAAGAAGCTCATAATCCAAGCACGCAACAACAACAACAAGATGAAGACGATGATCGCTCCAGCAATATTGTAGAGATTACTACTTCACAGGCAGAACAAGATGAAGAAGAAGAAGAAGAAGAGCATGGAAGCCTTGTGGAAGTCCCTTATCCGGAAGAGCAAGGAGACGAGGAGGAGGACAAGGTGAGCAGTATTGTGGAAGTTTCTTCACGACCAGAACTGGACGATGACAATTACAGTAGCGGTATTGGTGATCTTGTTTCCCTCGAAGATGAAGAGAATGACGACGACCAGGACGGCAGTGTTGTGGTTGTTGTTGCTTCCATCGCAGATCCGGAAGACGAAGACGATCGCACATTCAGTTGTCCGGAAAGCTCCATCTCTGAGGAACCAAATGATGATGATGATGACGACGACGACGACGACGACGATGAAGCTCATCATCATCATCTCAGTTTGCCCCCCTTGACAGCTTCCGTGCTAGAGAAGCTTTCCATCGAGAACCACCAGGCCGTGGCGATGATCAGTGTTGCGGAGGAGATCAATGGATCAGAGGCAGAGCAATTCACTTCATCACAGCTGCTGCAAGAGGCCCAAGGAAACAACAGTGCTGAAGAACCAGAGGAGACGGCTCCACCACTTGAGCAAGAAGAAACGACACATGTGCCTGACGAGCTCCTTGACGACACTGCTGATTCTGATAAAGAGCTTCTTCATCAAAGGAAGCAGCAAGAAGAGGAGATTTTTGCCGAAGAGGAGGAAAATATTGGAAAGCTCATTGCTGAGTCTCTGGTGGAGGAGCCTCCTCTTATGATATCTGCAGTTCTGGATACTGTTGTCACAAAAGACGAGATGATGTTGTCGGAGCCTTTGAAGTGTGGTGAAGTTGAAGATCTTCAACCAGTTGCCATTGAAGAAACTGGGTGCAAACCATTTGAAGAAGAGGACAACATGCGTGATGCACAGAATCATGCTCCTCCATTGCATCATGATGATGATGGTGCAGAGATGAGGAATAGAGAGAAATCAGGTGCTGAAGAGGAAGAGGGCCAGGCTGCAAAACAAAACTGGAATGATGCTGCTGCTGTGGAGGATGATGGTGAACAACAGGAGTCAGCAGCCATGACAGAAGAAACCCTTCCAATAGATCCTGGTGCAAAACCTGAGGTCTCTGTGGTGGTGGTGGTAGTAGGCAATACACAGCCTGATGCTCTACCAGCAGCAAACGAGGAGGTGGAGGTGCATTCAATCTTGAGTTCTTCGAGTGCAAATGATGCTGCAGAATCCATTGTGATACCTACAGAGAAAGAGGATAATCTGGTCAAAGCAAGAAGTTCACCCAGCTGTGACCTGCCAAGGAGCAGCCTTGCTGAAGAAGAACCCAATGGGTGCACTGCAATTGCGAGCTTCTTTGGGAAAGGATTCAGCATGGGTGGCCCAGGTGGACCTCCAATATACCTCCTGCAGTTCATCTCCTTGCAGAAGTCTACTGAGGTCAGTATTTTTGTGCACTCTGTTTACTCCTTACTCCTTGCAAGGCATTTCTACAATGAAACATACAGTTGGACCACCATCATAACTGCCACAACCACTTAGCAGAAAGTTGCATGGACTGTAGAATGCGCTGCATGGAGATTGGTTCAGGAGAATGCTGCATGTAGATCACTGCAGTAGAATGGATAGCATGGAGATTGCTTCATAAAAAGCTGCAAGGAGTTTGCTTCATTTTGTAATAGAATGTGTTAATACAGTTCCATCTGCTTGCATCTGCAGAATGCTGTGAAAGATTTCTTGCTTATGTTTTGAGGTCCTGGCATCATGACATTCTGGAACAGCTACAATGTTCCCATAGACAAAAGCTAGGCATTGAAGCTTTGCTTATCACATACTCTTCAGGGTCTGTAGGCTGCATAGACCAGGTTCATAATTGGCTTTTGTATTTCTCTGATAATCATTTTGGTTGTCAGGAGCAGGGTCGATCTATGGAGCACTGGGAGGGGGCAAGAGATTGGGCAGGATGCTGTGAGCCTGTGCAATGGTTTTTTTACCAGTGGTTTGGTTGCCATTTGAGCTGAAACTTTCCACTGCTCAGCTGTGGCAAGCATGAACTTTACAGAGTCAGTGAATTCCTCATCAACAATGTACACTATGTACACTATATACAGGTCATTAATTGGATATAACTGCAGTCCATCTCTGCATCTTACATGTCAAAGAACTGTATAGATTGTTTGTTGGAGTAAATGTAATTCTTCCATAGTTGTCAAGCAGGTATGAGCTGACAGCTCTCTTGCTTAGTTCACAATTAATCTTTGTAGAAAGTAGACATCACAACCTGCAGAGAGGTAGATGATACTTTGAGATGTGTCTCAAGAAGAGCTCCTTTCTTTGCACTTATATTTTGCACTGTCATTGCCATTGGGGTAGAAAATTGTCTTTCTCCTCAGTAGAACACAGTTCTGCTAAAATTGCTCTGTAACCTCTCTGGTGTACATCATCACAAATTACCATATTCTTGCTCTCACCTGCTCCTGGATTAGTTTGATTTGTGGTAGGCAAGGCCCAAGGTCAAGGGCGTTACCAGAATAAGGGTACCACGCCACCTGAGGTGGCAGCTGAGGTGGTGCCACCCACTTCTGGTTGCGCCCTCATCCAAGGGCCTTAGTGAGCGGAAAGCAACTGCCTCTCTGGTCAATTTGTACCTTTGAGAACGAATAAACTGTGAGCAGATAGCGCCCACTACCTCTGCCCTCTTAACATAAAAATGAGAGGGTGTTGGGAAAAAAGAAAAAAAGAAAAGAAATGAAAACCCTAGAAAGTGATTGCTAAGTGTAGGGCAATCTCAAAAGAAGGGGGCTTGAGATGAGGCGGTAGCCAAGTCCAGCCCCAGAATTTGGAAATGTCCCTCACCCTAGAATCTTATCCGTATCGTAAAGCACCAAGCAAAAGTTTGCAGATCAACTGAAAACATTCATGAGTTGTAAGAGGAAGAGAGTTCTTATACCTACTCCTTAAGAGCGAAAAGTTTCTCACAGCTATAAGTAGGCGTAAAAACCTCCAAAGAAATTCTTAGTGTAGTTGGAAGAGCGATTACTTTATTTTCTATTCTTGTGATGATACTTGACGTGTACTGTGAGTACCCATTGAGTATCACGGGAAAAAAGTTTTCAGAAAAAAATTAAATTGATGAAAAATCCATCTATTTTTACGTCGAGTTGAATTACCGCCCATGAGTAGGAGTATTCTAGAAATAACAGGTCCTCAACCTCCAACCTGGAGGGCCCATTATTTCAGGAATGCCTCAGCCCCTCAGGCACCTGCCCATACACGAAGCCAATTCTTGGAGGTAGATCACTGATGTGTCAATTTTTGATTTGTCTAGAGTATGGCAGTCCAGGTGCAGTATAGCCTGCAAAACTCATACACAACACTTTTATTTAGACATTTTCAAGCTTCTGATTGACCCTCCCCTTGTCTCCCGCGATGCACAACTTCTCCCTCTCTTTTTTTGTCCATCTACAAGAAGGCTATGAAAGTCTTCATTCATTATATAAGAAGATTATGAAACTCTTCATCCACACACATGAAGGTTATCAGCTATACACTGGATAGCATTTTTGGACCTCAACCATTGGTAGCCCCAAACTCTCTCCGTAAAGGCTATCTAGTTCATAATCTCCCTCCCATTCTTAAGTGTAGGGTAAAGAACAGCTGTGAGCCCTTTTCCAGGAGTTGAGGGCTGAAGAATCCAACAAGAGCCAAAAAGCTATTCCTTAGCTTACCTTAAAAACTTTTCAAATTTGAGGGACATTACAAAAGTGGAAGATGCCTATTGCTTCAAGCCATTCCTGAATGTTGTGCGCCCTAACTAGGTTGGCTAGTGAGGTATGCACAACATTCACTCTTTTCTTAATACATACTTTATTCTTCTCCTGTACTCAGCTGCATGGATATGAAAAAGCACATTAACTTTATCATTATCTTTACTTTTACAACTATTTTTCAAATACCCTTTCAAAATTTTCGCCTCTTTTATATCATTTATCTTTTATCTCTTTCTCAAATACTCTTTAAAAAATTCTGTTTCAAAGTGAAGCTAAATGATCATAAAATTTAAAGATTTAAAAAAAATTAATTAACATAAGCTTTCACATTTTAAAATGATCACAAATAAATATGAAAATGATCATAATTTTGTTTATAAATAGAATGAAAATAATCTTGGATTATTTTAGAGCTTTTTTCTCTGACCACACGATTCTCATCCTCTTTTCTAAGAAGAATATGCATGGATATAAGATGCCTTCTGAGGTGTTTTCTGCAAAAGAAATGAGTTGCCAGGTCCTTTTAGTTGAAGATGCAGAAGAAAACCCTGTACCTAGTTGGTCGATAAATGCATACCTATTATTATTTCAACTTTTGTTTTGTTTCCTTTTTGACCCCTAAATCCTCAACTCTGAGCTGCAACTAAATGACCCATTATCTTCTAGAATTAGAACTAATCCCAATTAAACAACCCCAATGAACCAGCACCCAGGAACTCACCAGTTTGGATAGATGATGACTGGATTGAGAGTTCCTTTTCCATTGGGTTCCTCTTCAGAGCCAACCAGCCCTGCTTAACAGGATGAATCTATAAATGCCTCACTTAGAGCATCTCCACCGGTGCTAGGTATGTGACTCCAGGCAGTAAATTTTATTGTGAAAAAGTCAAAATGTGCCTGTTTAGCTCAGGAAATTAATTTTTCTGCACCAAAATCGTGCCGCTTGCTGCGGCTGGTAAAAGTCACAACACAGTTGTGCACCTCCAAAAAAGAGTGTAATAATTTGGACTTGACTGCGGCTCAATATTTCTGATTGGTCGATCATAATGATTGGTCCAGGTGGTTTGCTATTAGTAGTAGTTCCCACGTATAAGCAGTTCCAGTTACAGTTTTATTGGTGGGGTTGCCAAATAAAAACAGCTATACTTAGACATTTAATTTTATTATCCAGAGTGACAAACTGGCACATTTTGACTGTTCTTCATCAAATTCCAGTATGCAGGGTCACATACTGAGCACCGTTGGAGATGCTCTAAGATTGGCTCCAAAATTTTGTTTTGGTTCAGCATAATTGTACAATTAGCCACAGTTGCTGGTAAATGGCGCAGCAATGCTGTGCACCTGCAGAAAAGAGTGTAATAAATATGATCTGACTGCTGCTCTGTATTTCTGATTGGCCCATCATAATGATTGGTCCAAGTGGTTTGCTATTTGTAGTCCCCCCACTATTTGTTGTCTCAATTTCAGTTTTATTGGTGGGGTTGCAAAAAAGTGGATAACCAAACTTGTATGTGAAAAATATTTTTGCAGCATCACATACTGAGCACCAACAGAAATGCCTCTTAATATGCATGGCTCTCTACCAAACTGCTAAGTACTGATGCACACTCATGTGATCTTGTACTCCTCATACTCCCCAGTTCTCCAGGGTCTCCAAATTACTGCAACAATTTTCTGCTGCATGATCTCTTGAGGTTGCAGAACTCCAAGTGCAGCAATTTGATAGAAGAGAGGCTTCAAATGCATGTAAACTTGGCTACTAGAATAAGTCTATTTGTTTTGACCTTATGAATTTAGCAACTTTTTCTTAAGTAGTTTGTTTGATTCGGAAATTTTTAATTGGATATGGACTCACAAGTTGATAGTGAGCTTGCAGTTCTGTCTTTTCACAATGTTGGAAGAGTACTGCAAGCTCCTGCTGCTGCTGAGTTTTGAACCTAACATATTATAGTTATTTGGTGTTATAGTACAGGCATCTTTGTCAGCACTCGCAGGGAAGGTGGGTGGCCAAAGAAACAATCATGTGAATACACTACAGTTTCTCATCTCCCATTGCATCAGAGATCTCGTGTGCACACACTTCTTCTTGATTGTTTCAACTTTCAACCATGTCATCCAGAGCTGCTTCCTTTGTGCATGCATTCACCTATCATCTGTACTTAATTCAGAAACTCTTCTAGGATTCCCTCTGGGACCATCAACAAAAACTTTGAATTTTCCCCTTCGCAAATAGGGAATGGTGCGTTTGACAATGGGAGAATACAATGATCAGAGGGTTTTACAATGGGAAAATTAGAATAAAACAATTGAAATATTAGAGTTTTCCGTAAAGTCAGGAAAACAAAGCACCAGAACCGTGAGTTTGGTCCAAAACCGGGTGAGATTCAAAAAAAGAAAACCTGCAAAAAAAGGTACATTAGCATTCAAGTGGGCTGAAACTCAGAACAGCACCATTTTTTGTGGTAAACTGAGTTTCATCCTGTTTTGACTCTCTCTTTCCTTTTTCGTCAGCGCCTCCACTACTGCTACATATATTTTCACTGCTCCTACCTGTACAACTATTATAATTACTCCAGAACCTTGTGCATTAAATGCTGAGTTTCTGCATTTCATACTCAGATTTAATAAAATTTCATTACTTTGCGGACCTTACTCAAAGAGGTGATACAGGGTGAAAGGAGGCCCAAGTCTTCCCCCAAAGATAGGGTGAAACAGGGTGACTTTATGGAAAACTCTATTGGTCCCCACTATTCACTTGGGGAGCTTTCCTTATACTTTTGTTTGTTTCAACTTTAGTTTGTCTAAGGTTTCCACTCCTTCTTTCCCTCCAGAGAATTGAATTAGTGCCAAAAAAATTTCTTGTGAGATTTTGGTGCTGCAGATTGAAAGCAATTACTCAACTAGCACATCATGGAATGATTTTTGTGCCTTTCAACCTCAAACTATGGAAAATTATATTATATGGTAAATTCTCTGCTTTCTGGGCAGGGGGGCAAAAAAAAAAAAACCACCACCACCACCGATCTTAGGAGATTTGTTTTCTAAGGCCATGAATTTTCACTGTATTTTGACATACTATTTATTTTGGGGGCAGTTTTTTGGGTCAGTTTCCTACAGTTTTGACACTATGTTACAAACTGTCATAAATCAAATGCTGGATTTTGTTTAGGATGAGCCCTAACAAATATTACATCAGATGGCTGATTTAAGAAAATGCATTGGTTCAAAAGGTATTATGTATTTATACCCTTTATTTTTAATTTTTATTTAATTATGTATCCCTTGTGTTTGGAGGGTTTGTTTCATTACCTAATTATAAATGGGATAAATGTCACTATTTACTCTAGATTATTTATTTATTTTTAATGATAAATGTGTAAAATGACCCTTGTCATGCCCATACATGGCCTCATACATGATGGCCAGTTACAGGCATGCCCATGTGCACTTTTAGGGTTCATGTACGGTCTTAGGTGACTGTACGTTATTAGGTACTTAGGGTTTCAAATTGTTGACGATAGTATAAAAGGTCAAGTCCTTTCTTTCTCCCTTTAGTTTTTTTAGAATTCCTTTGTTAGGAAAGTTCCTCCATAATAAGCTAGGATTTCTAAATGTTCACAACGATCATTGCACAGCCATCATCTACATACATTTCATTTTCTTCTTTCTTTGCAATTCAATTCTAGAAAAATTTCACTTTCTATGTTTCATGTTAAAAGCCACATATTTCTTTTGCTTGTAAGTTCTCGAGTTATTGTTGCTATTGCTACTGTTAGTGCTATTGTTGTCGGAGGGTGTCGGTGTTGCTACTGCCGAAGAGAGTTGACGTTATTACAAGAAGGAACTTGTGTTATGCCAACCAACAGAATCGAGGAAAAAGCTTGTGTTATGCCAAATAACAAAACTAGGATCCTAGAACAAGTGTTAAAGTTTTCTTGCCCTTCTCTCTTTCTCCCTCTCTTTTTCTCTCATGAAGCTCTCGAGTAAAAAAAAAAAAAAAAAAAACAAAAATTTTGTTTCTCCATGTTGCAACGCAACGTTGGCTAAGGCTGCAATGCACTATCGACCATCACAACAACGCCATGAGCTGCAGCACTGCCGGCCATTGCCGCAACAACACCGCGAGCTGCGCTACCTGCCATCGTTGCACCAGCGCTTCGAGTTGCCATGCGCTGTCGACCATTGCTGCAACATCGCATTACCAGGAGCTACAATGCACCGCCGCCATCCACCATCGCAACAGCAGCGGCTGAGCTCTACTCATCCGACGTCCATCGGACTTTTGTTTAACGTCTGTCAGATCGTCGGACTTTCGTCCAACGTCCATCAAACTATTGGACTTTTGTCGAACTTCCATCCGACGTCCATCCAACTTTCGTCCTGACATATTGCGCCCTATCGTCCTACACCCTATTGTCCTATCATCTTGCGCAATGTCGTCCTATGCCCTACACCTTCTCGTCCTAGGTTCTGCCTTCTTACGTATTTTTTTGCCATCATGTCTTTTCATCCAACATTTGTTTGACTTCCATCCGACCTTTGTCCGACCTTCGTTGGACATTTGTTTAACCTTCTTGCGATGTTTGTGTGTCACAGGTCATTCCCAACAACGCATTATATTCTTCAAAATATACGTCGTGTTAGAATTTTGTAACTAGTGTTGTGTATTATCACAAAATTTTGGGGCATGGGGTAACACCATGTCCTCGAATGATGAGAGCACTACTGCTCAGCCAGAGCCCAGGTATCAGCTACAAAGTAACACACAATCCTTTGAGCCGATTTCTTGAAGCTCACGATCTTCACGACGGTACCATTAAGTGTTTACAGCACCACCGTCATCTAATTAGATCATCACATTCTTCTTTAAAGACTAAAATAGTGCACTCGGCTACACCCATCCTACCTTCTTACAACTATTGTGGCAATCCTACCCATAAAGCTAGTGAGTGCAACATTCCTTCCGAGGATCTCTTTTGTGATTATTGTGAGAAAGAGGGACATTAGGAATCTGTCTGTTTTGCCAAGTTCCCGGAATGAAAACAACTCCAATTACAACATCAAAATCTGCCAGCATCTTCCGTTGTCCCTCAACCAAAAGCCAAGGCACCTCAGCCTTCCACTCATGTTTTGCCCACCAAGGGTAATTCTAACAAAAATGCTAAAAAGAGGAAGCACAATGCTAACAAGAGGGACATGCTTCAAGCCCATGTAATTCAAGTTCAAACTCTACAAAATGAACTCGAATCATTGAAGGCCCAACTTGCTAATTTAAAAGGCAAATCCTCCCAACCAGCTAGTCATGCCCAACCTGTACAAGGTTCAAGATCACAAAAGGGACCTTCTAGGTCGTTCTATGGCCTCCCACACGATGCCATGGTTGGGGAGTATGTTCTTTCCACTCCACACAATTCTAGTCTCACACTAGAATTTGTTACTTATTTTTGCCCTTCTTATGTTGCGGCACAAGAAGCTAGTGTGGCACCCAGAATTTTTGCCACTAGGCAGGTAATTCAAACTGATGGACTCGCATATGGTTCAAGTCTTATTACCAGGGCTAAAGGAGCTTGAGCAATCATGCCATAATCTTTTCATCCTTTCAACATGGAAGAAGAACGCACCTTGTTGGCGAGGGGGGAGGAGAGTACTACACCACAAGCTATTAGGGCATCAAATTCCCGTGTCCCAGGAGTACATGTACATCAGGAAAGCACATAATTTTCCAATGATCAGCTTATGGAATGCCAACTTCAAATGCATGAAGTGGTGCAAAAGCTTATGAGTACACCATTATTTACTTTTCAAGATTTGAAACTAAGCACCAAGGACATAATTGTAGTCCTAGAGGATGCTTTAAACATTACATCAAGTCCTCTACCAATCCCTAATCCACATGTTATAAAGGTCCCATCCAACACCTTGGAGAAACATTCGATTGGCTCACGTGTTGCAGATGGCATTCTTAATCTGGTCACTAGTTCTAGCATGGTTAAATTAGTGAGCTTTTTTACCTCTAATTCTACATTCACATATTAGAAGGGAGTTAAGAACACCTCACTTGTGGATTTGTTACTCAACAAATGACACACTCCTAACTCCTCAAAGGGACTCAAATGTGAGCCCAAGTAGAAAGCAGCGGAAAAGGAGGAGTAGGAGCACGCTCCCTAGCTCACAACCCTTTGAGGGGTAAAGGGGCGGGTTAGAGCTTCGGGATGGGACTAGGAAGAGTTGACAAGCTTTAGTCACTCACACGGGCCTGCACACAACCCACACAAAGTGGTT
>Ga0116231_10008768_pt1 | contig 17537 bp, 10 predicted proteins | sample S1TSphgellanicum_2_FD_89695 | JGI IMG/M metagenome (GOLD analysis project Ga0116231, IMG submission 89695) | Host-associated microbial communities from peat moss isolated from Minnesota, USA - S1T2_Fd - Sphagnum magellanicum MG | ecosystem: Host-associated > Plants > Peat moss > Unclassified...
CTTACAACCACACTACTACTGTTGTAGTCTAGAGCCATACCCACATTGTGCAATAAGTAAAATGTGGAGAATTTGAGCTTAGAAGCAGCTCACAGTGACCAAAGGTCACGGGTTCCCACTAGTAATCATTATGTTACCATGCCTAGCAGAATCAAATCCAATGTTGATGTCATCTTTTTGTGGAAAATTGCATACACAAATTAGTTCAATGGTTCTTCACAAAGCTTTTACATAAAGGGTGCAAAAACTTGTGTGCACTTAATGTTCGTCAAATTTTTGTGAAACTTTGAACACAAGTTGTTTTGTCGAATTTTTTTGAAGATTTGCACGCAACTTGTTGAAATGGCCCAAACATAGAGGCACCAATTGTTCTTGCAAAAGATTACATGGACAAGGAAGAAGGTGATGAAATATTTCTTGTTGGAGCTATGAAGGTGTTTGCATTTGACATTGTGTAACTTCAAAAAAGACATGAAGGTTCCAGGGCAAGGTGATCAAGGAATTTGCAAAGGGATTGGCATCAAGGCATGTTCAAAGATAATTTTGCATTTTCACCAATGTATGGTGATGCATTATTTAGGCATTGTTACATGATGACTTGTAGATTATTCTAAAGAATCATGAATAGTGTTTGTGAGAATGACATTTTATTTTTTTGCAGTGATTGGATTGTATAAGTAAACTCAAAAAAAAATTCATAAAAAATTAACTATTGCATTGCAACATGGAATAAGGGCCAACTTTGTAGGTGAATATTGCAAACTTGGTGAAAACCTTGTGATTGAATGTTTGAAGTGATTTGTGCGAGCAATAGTGGCAATCTTTCAACCAATGTCCTTGTGAAAACCCAATATATTTGACATAAAAAGGCAACTCTAGATCATTGTAGACCAAGGATTCCTCAAAATGTTTGTTGATTTTTATTACATGCATTATAGGTGGAAGAACTTTCCCATGGGTTGGCAAGATTAGTTTTAGAATGAAGATTGAAAAATATCCATCATCTTGGAAGTAATTGTGGACCAATCCTTTTGGCTTTGGCAACCATTTTTTGGAATTCTCAAGGGAACAACATAGAAGTTTTAAATTGGTCACCCATCATTCACAATTTGTTGAATGAAGAAGGTAGGGATTTCAATTTTGTGGTGAATGGGACAACCTACTTTCAATACTATTTCCTAACAAATGACATTGACCTAAAATGATTTTATTTCATGTAAACCATACATGAACTGCAATATGCAAATAAAAAATATTTTGCAAAGATGCAAAGTGAAGAAGGATGTTAAAAGGTGTTTGAAAGTTTTGCAATTTCCATTTGCCATCATTCAAAACCCTTGCATACTATGGCAAATGGATGCAATTTACAAAATCATGAATATTGGTGTGAGTATTCACAATATGATCATTGAAAACAAGAAAGGTAATAATCTTGAAGCATTATTTGATCTTGCAAATGTAGGTTAGTTGAGGCGTGGATTGACTTTCCAAACAAACATGAAAGGCATTGAAAAGTTGGAAAATCACAAACCCATTAAAATTTTAAAACATATCTAGTAGAACATTTGTGGGCCATGATTGAAATAAAATTATTCATCACTTTTGCTATCAATGTCTTGTGAATGCATTCTCCTTGCTTAAAACTTGTGAAAATGACCATGGAGTCTATCTAAATTGTGACATCTACATCTTTACAGTTGTTTGCAAAATTTGAAGTGAATGCATGTACATGGTTGTAATGGGATGCATCATTGTTGTAAGGTGCATTAGTGCAAATGCTAAATGCAATGGTAGAGATTGAAATACTAGTTACATTATGCACATTGCCACAACAATTATTTGTTTTCACAAAAAAAACATGCTTAAAAAACACACACATAAGATTTCAAGATGAGTGCCATGTGTGCATTGTTGTAGCAACAAATATTTCTCACCAAAAAATTACGTGTAAAAAACCAATGAGATTCCAAGATGAATGTGTTGTGTGCATCATCGTTGTTGTTGTTTTTTTACAAAAAACAACCACACCTTCAAACAAAAAAATCACACTAAAATGGAAGATGTGATGGTCAATGTTGATTGATGACATTACAAAATGATTCCAAAGGCTAGTATCATTCATTAAAGTATAAAACCCAACCTAATTTTTCATGATGCATGCAAATTTTTTGCAATCCTAATTGCTCATTGGGGTGTGCATTTGTTGCAATTGTTCTTTAATGGCATTATAATACTATTGCAAATGTATACACAACCTCATGTCGGAAATGCTTTAATGCCAAGGGAAATAATGTTTAAAATACATTAAATGGATGAAGGTGAATGTTTTGAACAATCCACAAAAAAATGTTTTCATAATTTAATGTAAACCAGTTTTCAAATTATAAAAGGGTAAAAATTTTAACAATCCCAAAAAAAAAAGAAGTTTCCAAACACATTATTCTAATGTATGACTTTTTTTCTCCAAGAATGGTGCTACCAAAATAAACCTGATAGAACATGCTCTTGAGGTTAAGGACATGCAAGTGGCTTTCGGTATTCTCTCTTAATGTTTCGTTCAGAGGCTTTCCTTTTTATTTCATTACCCCCCCTTCCCCCCCCCCTCACCTTTCTAGACTTTCGGAATCAACTTGTAGTTTTTGATTCAACCTTGATGGGAGTTTTTTAGAGGCTTTTGGGTCTGGGTTCATTGGAGTGCTTTGAGGCCCTTATTGTCCGTCGGTAGGTGGTTTTCCCCATCTCTAATGGGGGCATAAGGTTGATTTTGTCAAAAGTCATTAATCTAACTACCTATCTTGGGAATTGGGCTTTAATAGCTTTTATTATAACTTCTAGGTTTTTGTTGGATTTTCGCCCATTTTTTGTTGGAGGCATAGGTGTAAATAACTTGAAGCCCCTCCTTTTTTAGACGCATCGGAGATCAACTCAAAAGTTTTTTACTCTAGGGGATGTAGCATTTGTCCCCCATTTTGAATAGTTGGTTAAAAAAAGGTGCATATCACTTTTAGGAAAATATTTCAGAGAAATTGCACGACCATTCCTTTACTAGCATCCTTTTTTATTTACCTTTCAATTCACATTGAAAGCATTTGAAGTTGTGTGTGGGGCTAGGCGTGGGAGTTTGGTTGTTAGCCTACTTAATCATTCATTTTTTTCATCCGTTTCAAATGTTTTCTCCACCACATTGTGCACTAGGTTGGGTATTTTCCATCTTTTAGTCCTTGGGGTATCACATTGCATTTGTAGTCGACCTTTTGATCCTATGGGGATCCACCTTCTTCATTACACACATGGTGAAGAGAGGACAACTTCACATGATGTTGTGTGAAATGCTTTTGCGACCATTGTGAAAGATGCGGGATTTCATGTTTCACAAAAGTAGACCCATGTCCTTATGGCCCTTACCTTACAATCTTCACATTGTTGAGTTGACATTGTGTTATGAATCGATGGTGTTTACACATTAACAAATGTTGTCATCGTCAACCCCACTCAAATTGATTTGGTTTCATGGGCTTCTCTTTCTCGTGGGGTTGTGGCAACAATTGCGACTCAAGCGAAGGATATTATTTATTGCGATCGATTCCCAATGGACATATTTTCCCCTCTAATTGTGTGGAAGTTTTCAGATGTCTACATTAGTTGGTGGATGGGTTTTATCATCAATGTGCCAACATGGCATGGGGAACAAAAGGCATTGGAAACCTTCCTTTTTCAGCTTTGTGCACATTTTATAGGCAAAAGGTGTCAACAGTGTTATAACATGCGCAAGTAGTCTTTATTTTGAAAGGTGTTGTTGTCGTAAGTGAAGGTTCTTCTAGGCTAGGTGTCCTTTTAGATTATCCTCCCCTTTCCCTATTTGATATGTTTATTGCAACATGAAGGGGTTTAAGAACTTGATGTTCCTTTTGTGGTTTGCCCTTTTAGGTGGTTCTTTTGTTTTCTTGGATGTGGGTCCTTCCATTTTGTTCCGTGTATTCCCCCTTTTTTGGGTGCTTCGGTCTATTTATGGTTGACAAGGTTTCATCATGATAGAACACTAAATATATATGACATCATCTTAACATTGAAAATATTTGTGTTTGAAAAAATAGTCAAGGAGAATTGATTGGCTAGACAATAATCTCCTATTAAGGAAGGTAGATTGTTTGTTTGTTCATCATGTTGAGATCTCCCCAAAACTAATACTGACCCCATTGTGTTATGGTGATATTCAAAAACCTTGGATGAATACATGTGCATTAAGGTGATTTCATAATGTTTAGACCTATGGTGTAAGAGTTATTGAAAATTGAACAATTTTTTCCTTGAAATCAAAAAAATCAAACTACACATGTAATTAGGGAAATTGGGGTGCCATTTGTTTCTATTGAAAAGCTCTTGATGAGTGGGATTTCTTGAAGGGTGGGGGCAATATTGAATTTTGAATAATTCTTGTCACTAAAAATTAATTAAAAACTTAAAACATTATTTTCACAATGGGGCTTTATTGTTGGGGTCCTACTCCCAGTTGAAATAATTTAGTAATCTTGTTCACATTTGACCAATGGCCCAAGTCATATTAATTTATCTATTAAAAAAGGTTGTTTGATTGTTTTGTTTGTTAATTAAACTTAATTTAAATGTTTTGTTTCACGTGCCATCCCCTCTCCCCAACTTCAAATTTAAACTAATTAATATGAATCACAATAGGTACCCAAGCTTTTTTTAAAGCCTAGGCAAAATATAACAATGAACAAAGTAGGGAATAGAATTCAACTCAAATCATGAGACAAGACACCCTAGATGCACCGAAGAAATTCCATAATAGCTCCACATTTTGTCTCATACCCTTTGGTCAACAATGTGTTCTTGTATTATATATAGCTGAGTAGTTGATGGGAAGCATTTCCCTAATGATATATTGTTAGTAAAAGCCTTTAATTGGGTGAATATTAAAAAATATTAGAATTTTTTGTGGAGGGCCAATCAAAGTGGTTCATTGCACCCAAAAAAAAAACATGCAACTTTGGGATGCACTCACTACTTATTAAGATGGAAATCACACATTGGTCCAATCACTAAGGGTATATAATATACACACCCATCAATGGCTTCACTCACACATTCCATGGAAGACCTTAAATAAGCTATGGGTCCTTATTTGCATTGTATTGATTGCTTTTTTTTTTGTCTCCGGGGGTTGCCCATTTGCCTATGTCTGGTTGTGCCCATACACATCTTGGAACTAGCCAGACACACTTTTGGCCCTTGTATGCCTGTTTTGGGCTTTTAATGGACTCCTCAAGACCAAAAAATGTGTCTTAGCATCCTTCATCTTCTTTGAGAAAAAGATGAATCAAGCCAAAGGCCGACAATGAAAAATAGAAGTAGGCAATATTACTTGAAAATTAAACAAATACAACCTTTATTAGTGGACCTTTTCTAGCAGTTTTTTTTAATAAAAATAATTCTTATAGAAGTAATCATTTTTTGATTAAAAAATGGAGTATTGAAAAAAAGAAAAAATAATTGGACTTACACTTGAAAAAAAAAATTCAATTTTTTTCCAATTTCTTTGTCAAAAAATGGTGAAATTTCTTCACAAGAAACAAAAGAAACACTCCTTCCTAGTCCTCACCCTTCTCTCAAAGAGAAGGAGTGCACTTGCACATGTCCTCCTCTTTACAAGCATGATTCCATATCCCACCCTCTCACATCAAAAATTTATAAATTCACCTACATTGAACTTATACCTAAATTTGATCCAATCATTGTTTGCCATCATTCTCAATAAACTTAAACTCGAAATGCCAATCCACATGGTCATCACCTTCCTAAAAATCCTACCTCTCTATAGGTTTTCTCCTCCCTCCATCAATTTGCCTTATACTATTCTAGATTTACATTGATGCAACTAACATAAAGATCACCTTTGACAAGGGGTAGTAGCCTTATGGTGAAGGGACTTTTGTTTACAAATGTTAACTACGACAACAAAGAGGTTGACAATTACACATTCCAAAACATTTATGCAACACCATGTGAATGTATTTGACAATCATTTACACTACCCATATGAAAATGTAAATAAAAATAAAATAAAATAGAAAAAAATCAAAAAATATATATATAGTGAATAATGTAAATATAATGAGTTGAGTAGTGTAAGTGTAGATTCATACACTTTCACAATTTTACACAACAAATATATATGCCTATTTGCACTTATGCACCCGACATTTGTTTAGACATTTAGACCTATGATGCAAGAGATATTGATTATTGAACAATTTTGTCATTGAAGATTCAATAAAATCAAATCTAAAATTTCTAATGAAATTGGGGTGGGGGGGGGGCCACACTTTTGCTATAGTTGGAAAGCTCTCACTCACCCAATAGAATTCTATGAGGGTGATTTCATAATTTTTAGACCTAAGGTGAGGGAGATATGGATGAGTCATCTTTGTCATTAGAAATTCAATAAAATATGACAAATAATTTCACACTTTGGCCAATGGCACATGCGCCACACTAGTAATAATTATCCATAAAGAGTCTCCTAGTTTTGCCCAAATTGGGCACCAAATCAAAAGTGAGGATGGAAAGAAGTACAATGGAGGACTAATTTGCTTTTTTCACCTAAAGCAGTTGTCAATCAAGTTAATGCCTAGAACGTCAGTGCTTCTAAAGACTAATATTCTTTATATATATATATATATATATATCATTAATTTAGTCATGAAATTGGACCAAATTGTGTAAGAATCAAACTCTTTTAAATCTTGTGAAAGAAATAATTATTTTTAGTTTCATTAAATGATATTCAATTTCCCTCATTTTCCAGGTTTCACTTCAATTGGGGACGAAAGAGGAAATCGAGGCTCAAACTACGGCCCAAAGACAGGATGAGAGTAAAGTGCGGTTTCCCCGCTGTTTTCGTCGTCCTTGTTGTCGCCGAGCTACAGGTTGCCGCTCGCAGCCAAGAGTGGTGGCATGCACTCCCAAAGCCCCTTCCCCGCAGATGCACAGACTTTAGTTGCGTTGTTGTTTAAGAATCCCTAAGAAAAATTTGTCGCTCTCAAGTCCAGAATTTGTTTTTTTCCTCTTTGTGATACTATTTTCAGATTTTGGGTCAGAAAGAGAGGAGGCTCCAAAGATGGCAGGTTTGAAGCCTGAGTTATTGCAGGCCGTTGCAATCCACCTTGTTTTGTGCTGCTTCTTGTGGAGCTCAAAAGCAGAGGAGGAGAATTCAAAAGATCATGAGAATATACGTATGTGATGCAATTTGCTGCTTTTTTTTTTTTTCCTTTTCTTTTTGCTGACCAATCTGTGACTACAGTTCAAGAAGGAGATTAGATCAGAGCTTCTTATTGTGTTATCAGTTTTGTTTCTGTTCTCATATTCATCATGTGATGGGAATTCCTTGTGGGTTTTTCTTTTTGGGCAGCTTCTCCTGTGCTAAGAGTGAGTGAGATTGCACATGGCTTGCATTCTAAGCCTGGATTGTCACATATTGTTTTAGCTGGGGCCAATGAGGATGGCATGAAAGAGGTGATTCCCTGTTTCTCTTTCTGTCTGTGTTTTCCGGTGAAGAACCAGTGACATGGGAGTGTCCTCATTGTTTTGAGAGAATAAAATCTCTCCAATATATTGCAAGCTCAAACCAAATTAAGTTTTTAAAAAAAATTCATGGTTTGTGTGGATCTCATCTAACCCTTAAACCCTAAAGCCTAAACTCATGGGTTCAAGTAGTGCACTATGGTAGCAGGATGAGAGGTGGCTGTGTCATAGTTCCATTTTTTGTGCTGTAGCCTGAGGATGTCATGGTTTGTGATTTGGTTACCAAATCTCCCTCCCTGACAATGTGGAACTGCAGGTTGAGGTATGGTTGACAACATATGCACCAGGGTCAGGGACACCAATTCATCGGCATGCTTCTGAGGAGGTTTTTTTTGTTTTGAAGGGTAGTGGCACCCTCTACATCTCTCCTGCGTCTGATGCCTTGTTTCCTGGGAAACCTCAGACATTCCCTATATATCCCAATTCTACCTTTATAGTTCCTGTGGATTCAGTGCACCAGGTATTATGACCTGCCCTCACCTTGAAACTATTTGTTGCAAAGTTCTGGTTTGCCTCTCAGATATTGAATTTGTGTCATGAGCAGTTTCTCTGCTGTCTGATAATGAATCCCCAGCATCTGACTGTGATCAATTTGGATGCACATAGGTGCGCAATACAATGGATTCAGGGGATCTGCAGGCAGTGATTGCCTTGTCCCAGCCTCCCATGAAAGTGTAAGTCTATTGCTTCTCACCTTTTTATCAGAGCTTGTTGAACAGCATGAAAGATGTATTTGAGATCTCCTTTTCCATGGGTAAGCAAAATGAATATTATGATCCTGCCTTGGAATTTCAAGCTTCTTTTAGATGTTTGGAAAGATTCTGATTTGTAGAAGTCACTCACAGGTATATTTACAAGGATTGGAATACAGCCCATGAGAAAGCCAAGTTTTTCGACTTTGCTTCTGTTGAGCAGCACCGGTCTATTCCACAACAGTTTCAAGCTTCAGAGCCTGAAGCACATCAAGAACTGTGAAGGATCCAGATCAAACATTCTCTGATGTCCTAAGGGGAACGATGCAATGTGAAAACAACAAATTGGTTTTTTGGGCAAGTAAAATACAGTACCACTAGGGAAGAAGTGTTTTCCATGTGATTGGTGCATGTGGGGTGTAGGTTTGCTTGGTTTGGGAAACAAAGTTCCTCTTGTATGGTCTAAGGGATAAGAGAATGTATCTTTAGCTGATATCCACCAGCCACAGGCAGAGGAAGTATACTTGGTGTCTGGAATAGGAATGATCGACTACCCGAAAGGTTCTTGTGCATGAGTCCTGATCAGATGAATGCAGTGGCATGGAATCTGGACTGCCAGTGTTGTTCACTTCACATCTCAGATTAGCCCAAAAGGTGTTAGTGTTAACCTGCGTTGGGCAAGTACATAGTTTGTTGGCTTGTTTATAACTTGTTATAGGTAAGGGAATTAAGAGCATTTGAGTATCCTTTTTGATTATGAAGTATTGGGGTTAATACCAGTGTTGGGTATATTTGATTTCTGGGTTTTTATTTTTTCTTAAAATTAGAGAATCGCCTAGTGCTGGATGTTTGAAATTTTTTTCCAGGATATGGACAGGGGGCAGGTACTTCAATGTTTTTTATGGTGGGTATTTGCAAGGTTCTTTGACAAATGCCTTGTCAGATACCTTGTCTATGCTATCATCCGGTTTTCTACCAAATACCCAGTCACATTTCAAGGTTCCTGGTTCTTTGGATTGGAAACCAACTGAAACAAAAGAAGGTTATTAAAAGATTTACACATTAATATTATACATAGATGAACAATGTGTGGAAAAGAATGATCCATAATCACTTGCATGGTAAGGCTAGACTACTAAAAAAATGTAGACTACTATGCTCCATGAACTTTTATCAAAGTTGATTCACAACAATTTTAAAGCTCATGAAAGTCAAATGTTTTGCTAAATAGACAAGTATCAATGTTTTTGCAGAATGAAAAGGTGAAGTGATTTTGAATCCTAATTAGTTAGTGAATCAAAATACGGTTTTTGAAAAACCTTGACAGTTGTTCATTTCATCACTTTGAAGTCACCTCATAAATTTCCACCCATGGTAGATTATAACTAGCAAGAACAACATCACCAACCATTAGCAATTTCAACTAATGAAATTTTGATCAACTATTACATTTGCTATTGGGAATCATGGCCTTGACAAAATGTTGCATGAAATTGTAGCTATTGCAACTACCATGGCTAAATTGTGGCCTTGACAAAATGTTGCATGAAATTGTAGCTATTGCATCTACCATGACTGAATCACAACCTAAACAAAGTGTTCCATGAAGTTGTAGATTAGAATCATGTTTCCAGTTTTCACAAATAGAGATGCCAAATGCACTTGTTTGTAGAAGTTGTAGATTAGCATCATGTTTCCAATTTTCACAAATAGAGATGCCAAATGCACTTGTTTGTAGGAAGTTGCAGATCATCATCAAATTTCTAGTTTTCACAAACTTGCAAACACTTACAAATTCACTCAACACAACCTAACTAAATGCCTTTTCACATTTTGTAATCAAACCCTAACCCATAAAAGCAAAAACAATTCTATAAAAACAAAATAAACCTTTATTGAAAAGCGAAAAATGTGTTTTACTTATGTTGGGCAATGAGGCAAATGAATGGCATCACAAAACTATTGAGAACTCTTCATGTTCCATTCCATCATAAAATTCAACTAAAGCTCTCATGTCAAATCAAATTCAAACTTCACATACATTTGTCAAATCAAAATGCTTGCAACAACTAATGCAAATTCAATGGTCAATTCTCGTTGAGAAATATTAATTGTCAAGATTTTCGATTTGAAATCAACATTTGCCGAATGATGTGAAGATTTTAGCAATGGAAAAAAAACATGTTATCTAAGTTGACTCACTACATGTTCCACATATTTGCCAACAAAGTCACAAGTTCAACCTCCACATGTTTTTTCATGGTGGTAATGCCATTGGCTTTGTGGTATGCAATCAAACTTTTGTGGCACCTTGTGTGTAAGGCCAAAATTTCAAGGCCACAAACTCAATTATGGCATATTATTTATTTCATTATCTAATTGGCATTAAGATTTATGGGTTGGTTCTTGTTCACCTTGAAAAATGTCCATGTCAACAAGATGCAACTATGAGGTTTTTAAGCAAGGCCCTACTTCTTCAACTCCTCTAATTCCACTTCAAGCAAGTGTACGTTAACAACTTTAAAGCTTAGTTCTTTAATCACATTAATGGCCCAAAGTTTTCGATGGTGTTATTGTTCACACAATTTGCAAAATTTTTGACTTGATTTTTACAAATATCTAGTATTTTAAACATGAATGAGGATGTCAATCATTGTTTTGTCCCTTTTGATACATAACATTCATGTGTTGCATTTTTTATTCTTGTTTAACCACACTTAGTTTATCTTTACAAACTTCAAAATGCAATGCATTACATTAAAGTATATGAAGATTTATGTTGTTGACAATGGGTGAAAGTTTTAAGTAGAAATTTTGGATGGGATGTGCTTTTGAAATAATCTTATGTTAAAATTTGACATTTGCACAATGATAACAACCAAACATTTGCACCAAAAATATCCCATTCTCCACCAAAGCTTGAGGTTGTGTTGTTGGTTAAGCTAGCATGTCTAATTGTAATGATGAAAAAAAAAGGAAAACATGCTAATGACTAGAACTTATAACCTTTATATTTTCAAAACTTTTGAAACTATGGAATTTGAAAAAAATAATTTGGCACTTTGAGCATTAAGTTTCTCAACAAATCAATAATTTAAAAATAATTTCATTATTGTCAAATATGTTAACATACTAGGGTAATTTCAGTTTGAGATTTACAACTTGATAGCAATTGAGTAAATAACGTTGGACCACACTCTCCATAGTAGGGATTAAACTCTAGTACAAGGAATTATTATTAGAATTATTGATCTCACCCAAATAAATTTGGTTTCTCTAGTTATTTCATCTCACAAGGTGGTTGCAATAGTGGTGGCTCAAGCAAATGAAGGACTTTACCATGATCGACATTCGACAAACATATTTTTTCCCCTTGCCTTAGAGGTTTTTCGATGCCCACACTAAAAAAATGAACAACCTTTTTCACCAATGTGCTAGCATGGTATGGTTAGCAAAAGGAACCAATGGGCCTCTTTTGATGAATCTATGTGCCTTCTATAGGCAGAGAGTGTTAGTAGCCTTGCAAAGAATGCATGCCATTTCTATTTTGAAACATGTCGTCGTTGCAGGTGAGGGTTCTTCTAAGCTTCCTATGCTTTCACATTTCCCTTCATTTTCCTTCTTTGATATGCTTCTTGTGACTAGTGAAAGCTTTGGAACATAATTTGTCCCTTTGCCCCGTTGTGACCTCTATTGGTCTTTGTGTTTCTAGCTCAAACTTGGGTATTCTCTCTTTGTCCTTCCTTTTCCTTTTGTTGGGTGCCTTGTTTTATGAAATTTACTAAGGTTTCATCAATTATTAACTCGTAAATCCTAATCCAAAACACTTTTATTCATTTCCAACTAATCAACTTCATCAAATAAGTTGAGAGAAAAGATTTAACACACCCACATCCAAATCACCTTAGCATTTTCCCATCCTTTAACATTCATGGTTTTGAAACCTTTTAGTTGCTAATGGGGTTACATATATTGTTGAGATCATGAGCAAAACTTGACCCTAAGTTTTTGAAAAATGAACATCATTCATATTACATTGTCAAAAATTGACTGATCCATCTTAAACAAAGTTTTGATTTTTTTCAATTTTTTGAAGTAGGAGTAAACAAGGAGAATCTCAAGCTAGATTTAACATTTGTTGAAGACATATATTAGAAAATTGTGGAAATTTTTCTCCAAACAATAACAAAGTAATGAAAGAGTTTTGGGGGGAGTTGAAAAGTGGCAAAAATTCTTCAAAAACCAAAATTTCTTTCCTCTTTTTTTTGTTGCATTTTGTCAAAGTACCCATACATCTATGACATGACTTTTTGTTGGGAGGAAAGGGGAACTACCATAATGCAAAAAATAATCAAGGAAAAAAAACATTGATCCTAAGGAGTTCAATACCTAGTGTTGGTTTGAATGTGAATCCCCTTTCATGCAAATTCTAACACAATTCTAAGAGTGCAAGTTCTGGTCTCTTAATTATAAATATGGATTAGTTCTTTTAATTTGATGCAACCTTGGCTAAGGTATTGACCAATGTCGGGTTGGTATTGTGTAGAGTAAAGCCCAAGGGTTGGGCTTAATTGGAACAAGGACCCTGCAAGGTGAAGCTAAGTGGGGACCTAAATCCAATAGAGCTTGCACTTGAGGGGATTACCACAACATGAAAAAAAGTAAAAACCATATGCTCACCAGATATTTGTTGGGTATAATTTTTTCAAAGAACAACCGTTGTTGTTCCAAAAAATTGTAGTGTCGACTTTCATGTTCATAGCCTATCATTAAGTCTTATAATTAAATTTTCTGATGTGTAATGATTTTTATTATAATAGACATGTGTGTTGTTGATTGTGAAAAAATTTACAAGGCAAAAATTGTATGTATTTAATGAGTGATCCTTGTAAGGAAAAGTTTTGAAATTTGTATGATAAACTCCCCCATTAAGTTGAAAACTAATCTTACCAAGTTTTCATGTGTGGGTGAACTTAACTTTAAAACTTGTAAGTTTCATCTCTTGCGATGTGTGTGTGTGATGTAAGTGTATTCAATCTATTTTTGTGTAGAAGGGACTTAATTCTTAGGGAAGGAAAACATCATTTTGATTATGGCATTGTTGAGGTTTTGACTTCTAACGAACGGTGAATTGGTATCACATTTTAAAGAGATGAGATGGTGTACATCTAAAGTCTTGAAGGATTTGCTACTTGTTAGGTCTTGATAGGTTGAGTAAATTTCAAATTAAATACCAAGCTAAATACTTTGGCTATTGGAGTACCAAGTCACAAGTAACAATAGTCCGATTGTTAGAACCGAAATCAAAATTGAAACCTTGAAGGAAAAAAATTTGAACACATGTTTAAGATTTTTATGTAAACAAGTTGAACTCTTTTGAAAAGTTATAACTAGGTTGAACTTTATAGGTACTTATCAATTTTGATTAGTAGAAGAACTCCATACATATATAATCCTCAATTTTAATTTGAAAAAATGTGTTAAAACTAACACTATGTGGTTTAAAAATTTCAAGAACTAGGGTCAAACTCGCATGTAAAGAACCTAATTTTTTTTTGTTAAAATTGAAATTGAAGATTTTTCATAAAAATAAATAATTGCCCAACATTGGATTGTTGTATGGGTAATTAGGGTATTGCACGAATAGTGCACAAAAGTTATACAAGTCTATTTGATTTCTTAATATGAAAACCAATATCATTTTATATATTATAACTCCATTGACGCATATTGACATTGGTTTTGATTAGTGTTGTGCAAGTATGTTTTTTTAATGTTTTCCATCATGATAGGGTTTCGATATATAGAAACTATGGTTTTTGGTAGATGCGTGGGTAATGGGTTCCCCTTATTATATATATATATATCTATTTGGGGTATAAAATAAGCATGGATTTTTAATTTTTCAAATAAAAATGAAAAAAGATCTCCACACTTTGAAAATCTTAAGATGATATTCGAAGGCCAAACTGGATGGGATCATGCACAAATCACATGTCAAAATGCAAAAAGTGTTGATTCATCCTTGAGTACAAATATGCATAAACACATGAAAAAAATTTGATCTGCTCAACGAAACATGGAGTTCAATTGCTTAATGTTAAACACACACATACATAGAATGTTACAATTAAGAAAATGTGTGAGGCTTTTATGACTTAGACATGCACTTTGTGTGCAAGATTGACCATTGTGCTCAATAGTTTTTTAACCCCACAATCCAACAAGTTGGCAAAATTGAAAACATCGACACATCGACAAAAATTGGCACCAACACATCCCAACAGATTGGCAGAATTAAAAACTACCCACAAACCAATTTTTGATATATAAAATTTCATGACCTATTTACCCTAATGTTACTTACCTAGATTTTTGGGACATACTCCATCTTAGGTACAATCATCTTGCATATATCCAAGGGTACGGATAAGATATAAAATTTCCAGATTTACATACCTCAAGTAGTGCACCGTGTGAGTTGCAGGTACATTAAGTTTTTTTTAAAAAAAAAAAGATAAATTAATACACCCTATTCGTACTAGATGAGTATATCAAGGAAAAAGATGATATACCTCCACAACACTAGTCTTGAACTCAATTCTTCAAATTCCTAAACTTAGAGTTTTCATGTTTTGTTCTATTCTTTGAAAAAAGTTTTGCAACAGATCTAGGCTCCACTCGTTCTACACACTGCCTAAGACATTAGTGTTACATTCACACTTGATGTTAAATCAGTGTTAAATGAAAATCTAGGTGGTATCCTAGGTGGCACCCAATGTTAAATGGGTGATATTGTAATGTTAAGTGAATGTTAACTTAACATAAAATGTTCATGGTAAGTAGGTAAGTGTGTAAGTCCTAAATGACTCGCATGGTGTTAAGGCACTCAACAATAAAGTCCCTAACACCAAGTGTGAATGAACCTTTAGTAGTTGGCATATGTACCAATGTTTATACAACTAGTTTAGAATGGCCACCTACACTTCTAAAGGGAAGAAGACTAGAACAAGATTTTGGGTTCCAGTGAAACATGTGGCCAGTAGTACCAGTTAGCACAGTTCTAATGGTGTGTTCTATTGACATTGTAGCCTATGAGGTTGAAGACATGCAAGTTGAAGTAGCCAATATAACCTGGAGAAGTGGCCAATAACACTGGTTACTTATTTGGCTACTATAGTGTGACCTACATTAAGCATTGGGAGCATCTGAGGTGATTACATTGATGTGAAGCCTCATTTCATCCATTTATCCTGTCATCCATCCGGATAGATGCAGCTATGTCATCTCCACTATTTAAAATAGAAGCATAGGGGCTTCCACGTGACACACCATTTTAGCTTATATATGTGACAATTCAACTTTAGGCAAAATACTTGGGATAAAATCAGAAAAGAAAACCACCAAAAGAGAAAGGCTAGTGTGTTCAAATGTAAGTTAACTCCAATTTTAAAAAGTATCTTCTTAGCAAGCCAACTAGGGTTCATGCAAACCTGCCTACACAGAAGAGCACCACCTCCTGAGCAAAAAACCCTTCCTTTAACCTAGAATAAAAATGTTGTGCCCTCCCTAGTCCATGCTGAGCCTTCTCATTGGTTGAAGATTATTTTTTCTAAAATTTTTGGTCACCAATTTCAACCTAGGCTAATAATAATACCCCTTCCTAAAAGTGTGGGTATCCATACTATTGTAATTCATATTTACTAGGGTAAACTAGCTGGTGACTGAACATTTAAGCTCTCAGGGCAAGCTAGATCCAAGGGGAGGGCTCCATTGTTTCTAGTTCTCAAACAAAACTTGAACCCCTTCTATTGGTGCATTTGGTTACATATAGTAAAAGACATCGTGAAACATCATTTCATCCATATGTGTTGTCATCCATCCGTCCGGTCATCCATCCATCCCGTCATGGTCTGTTTATTCTGACAGGGCGAAAAAAGAGTGGAATACAAACACGGCACAACTGGCAAAGTAAAGGACGTCATGAAACATCATTTCATCCATCTATCCCATCATCCATCCATCCATTCGTCCGGTCATCCATCCATCCTGTCATGGTCTGTTTACTTCGATGGGGCAGAGAAAGAATGAAATACAGATGCAGCGTGGCGGGCAAATGTATCGTCAAATACACACGCACCTGTGCATTAGGCATGGGGTTCAAACCTGTGCATTAGGCATGAGGTGCATCCATCTGTCTTGTCATCAATCCATCCATCCGTCCAGTCATCCATCTATCCTGTCATGGTCTGTTTACTCCGACATGGTGGAAAAAGAGTGGAACCAGCACCCACCAGCGCACCGGTTGGCCATTTTGTCCATGGGATGGGCTGCATTTCTTCATCCAGCCTTAATCACTCAACTTTTTTTAGTTTCTAACTAATGAATTTTTTTGGGCTGGTTTTTTTCTCAACCTTGACTTTCATACTACCTTCTCACCTAGAATACAATACAAAAGAAGAGGAAAAGAGAGAAAGAAGCATAGAAGAAAGGACCCGAACAAGCTGCGGGTGGTCGGAAGCCGAGTTAGACTAATAGCCATTGAATGGCGTAATTGGCATTCAAAAGAGATTCCGTTACATAATTAGTAGCTTCAGAGATTATTTGCTAGAGAAAAGAAGTAAGGACTCGACTAAGCTGCGGGTGGTCGTCAACCAGGTTTCACTAACAATAAGCCATTATATGTCATAATTGGCACTCAAGAAAGATTTTGTTATAATTGGGAACTTCTTTGGAAACTAAGAGCTTGGGAGATTATTGTTACAGAAGAGAAGAAAAAGGGGAATTAGACAAAGGACCTAACCAAGCTGTGGGTGGTCATTATCTGGTTTTGATTAATAAGCCATTATATGATGTAATTGGCAATCAGGAAAAATTCTGCAGCATAATTAGGAACTTCTTTGGAGATTATTTGCTGGACATCATGATTTTCTATGCGCCCCTTTGCAATATATTTTTGAATGAGCTTTGACGCTAAGAAACTCAGGGTGAACGGTGGAATATTGTTCCTATGTGACCATTATGATGTTAAAAATTTGATGGTGAAAGTGAAAAGTAAAGATCGTAAAACAAAACAAAAGTAAAAAAATATTACTTAAATAATGTTGAGATTAGGGATTTTTTTTCAATTTTGTGAGGTTGAAAAAATGGAAAAAAATTCCCAATTTGAAAAGAAGATTTAAATTGCATTGACAAAACAAATTTGTCTAAAACATTCTCAAAACAATTTACCCAAAACAAAAG
>Ga0116231_10008769_pt1 | contig 17537 bp, 10 predicted proteins | sample S1TSphgellanicum_2_FD_89695 | JGI IMG/M metagenome (GOLD analysis project Ga0116231, IMG submission 89695) | Host-associated microbial communities from peat moss isolated from Minnesota, USA - S1T2_Fd - Sphagnum magellanicum MG | ecosystem: Host-associated > Plants > Peat moss > Unclassified...
CAACTTCCGATGCGAGTCATTGTAGTGTGGCGAGACGTTTCTCGAGTACCATAACGGCTCGGCGTAAGGTATGGGAGAGCCGAACGGTGGATATGTATTGGATGGCTCAGCTGGTGAGTCCTTCACTGTGGTGGGCGGAATCGACATTTTCAATGAGATTTTCAATGAGATATGATAAAAGCTCTTGATTGAAGTGATTGACACTCTGAAGTCAGAGATATGGTCTTAAAAGGACGTCGTTTCTCTTGTAAACTTTAACATCCGAAGTTCAAGTATGCACCTCGGCATCTCCGCATGGGTTAGTGACAACAACAGTGACAACCGAGTCGGCACTTTCAAAGCACCATTCTAGCGCTACTCATACATCAAAAAAAAAAAAAAAAAAAACAAAAAAAAAAAAAAAAGGGGGGGGAAAACAAAAAAAGAAAGGTAACAAGGGCATAAAAAACACATAAAGCATTCTTAAATTAATCAATTAATCAATTAATTATTGAAAGAAGAGGAGAGATCTTGCCATAGGAGCGAAAACGATATCCACATGGCCACAAGAAAGGGTGCACACGGATATGGATTTGGCTAATTATTTATTCACAAGTGCCATTAGTGTGGTAACTTAAGGAACATGGTGCCGGCTAGAATTTTCCTACTTGGCAAAAAACATGAAATGATAAAAATCTTAAACTACTTTACTTGGCCAAAAAGGAAACCAAACACAAAAACTTCCTCCAATTTGCACAACCATTCAGTCGTTGCCATTTGGAACCCGTAATCTATTGAAAATTTGACAATTGTCATCACTTGTGTGGTCACTCATGAACTTAGTTGGTTGCTTCATTCAAGGGTTTAAGGGATTTTTTACACTCTTTTTTAACATCTTTGCATAGATTTACTTCATTTCTAGTTCTTCATCCATTGGACAAATCAAGGAACCTTGAATTTGTCCTTCCACAAGTTGTGTGTGCATGTAGGATATGTACAAACCTTGAAAGGATCCCAAGTGTTTGTATATGGTAGCTATGAGTTGCACAAAGTGCTCATGATTTAGAATGATAGATTCCATTTTGACAAGATGTTAGATATTTCATATGAACCTTTTTGGGGATAACACATGCCAATGTACACTACATGAGACATTTTGATTGTAAGTGCACAAATTGCAAATGTAGTTTACATTGGTAACTATGTGATAGCACCATATAAGAAGTGTCATTGTGTAAAGAGAAAGGATTATTTACAATTAATGTAGGAGTTGAGAAGTGACATTGTATTATGAATTTTGTCAAAAATTTGTGTGTTGAACAACTAAAATTTTTATGTATTATAAATTTGTTGGTTCATGTTGCATTAGTGTTAGACAATAGTGTGGGTTTATTATGTGCTGAACTTCAAGCCTCGAAGTAGTTATGAATTGTGAAAATTCAATTAGGCAAGTCTTGCAATATTAATAAACAAATTGTTCAACTGATACCTTGGGATATATAAAAGAATTGGAACATAAAATTGATATATTTTAGAAATATCCAATTGCCTATTGCTTCATCAATTAAGTTCAATGGCATTTTCAAAATTATTAGCCTTTTGAATAAAATATTTAAATTTTGGTCATGTCATTGTAATGATTCAAATTTTTTTTAATTTCTAAAAAAAATCATGAACACAATGGATCTCAATTAATATTTGAAACATTTTAATTTTCAATCATTTTATAAACGATATAAATTTGATGAAAGACTTCAACACAAATGTTTAATGAATACTTAAGTAATTAGATGTGATATAAAAATTATTGCATTTTTTAGGGCACCAAACAATTATATAATTAATTCTGCATTTAAATGTTATTTTTGGACTTAATTCAACTTGTTGGGCCGCCACAAACCCTTATGATAGACATCACATACTTATGAATTTTCACAATTTTTAGACACAATTGTAGTTTTTCCCCTTCCTTTTGAAATTAATTATTCCACATCTTAATCTTAATCCACATCCTGAGCATTTGCCTAGCTAGTCATAATGGGCTTAAGCACTATCAACTACCCCTTAACTCAAGGTAGTTTAGAAGCCTAGGGTTATTTGGTGTGAATGTTGGTAGTTTATATTATCATATGCATTTTCTCACATCTGTAGTTTGTGTTAAATGTTCCTTAGACCTCATAATCATTTTCACTAAATTGTTGCAGATATTATTATGTTTGACTTTCCACATAATTATTACATTGTGATAATTGTAATTTTAAAATTATTACTTACAATAGTTTAGAATAACTCAATGAGCATATTTAACCAAAAACAATGCATAATATATTAACCAAAGACCCTAGATTTTGTAATGCAACATTCACTTATATTTTATCACATGTTTTCACCTTATTAGTTAAAGTTTCTTCATACATAATATTGCATGTATATGTTATCCCATTCATTTTGTGATAATGTGCATTATAGGTTATAACCTTTAAATGTTGCTATGAGTCTTCTTGCAAAATACATAATCTACACAATTGGTCACTTTTGATTTTGGAAAACTAGAGTAACTTTTCAAGTGTTTGACTAAAACCTTGTTGATAATCATGCCAAATACTTATTTTTATCAAAAATTGTCACCATTTAAAGATGTTTCCAAATCTCTTAAGGTGAAAACATGGCCAAAGAAGCTAGGGCACCAAGGTAAAAGTCCTTTTCTAAGGACTACACATGACACATGTCATTTTTATGTTGATTTATAATTTAAAATTTTATATTTCAAGTACTCTTATAACATTGCATTTTAGATATAAATAAATTTTGATTATAAATTGATTTTATATCATGTATATTATACATTCATACCCTTTATCACATAAACATGAACAACTTTTCAAAATCCATAATTTTCAAAGTCAAAAGCACTTTTGAGCCAAATGTGCTCAAATTGGTTTTGAAAAAAAAATTCATCAGTTCAAGTCCTTTTGCCTTTTTTAATTATCAATGTTAAAATCCTTTCCAATATTTAAAAGGAATGGTGCGCATTTGGTAGAAAAAAATAACATTTGAAAAAAGTAAAAATTATCCACTCTTGAGGTTTGAATGCTTTGAACATGAAAAAACATTTTTGATTTGTGTTAAACTTTGAGCATGTAAACTCTACAATCAATGGAAAATATTCCCAAAAAATTTATGAGAATCCAAACTATTATGCATTTCACTTGTGGTTTTTTAAATATATAGAAATGCAGTTTTAAAGAGTGTTCATTCACTTTGGTGGCTCCTTTGATTGTGCTTTTACCCCTTGGAATTGCACATGGATTAAATCAAAGTTTTTATTTGTTATATATTGTATGATTTCAACATCAATGACATATGATGCATGAAATTTCATAAGACACAATGTTCTTGCTATTTTTAAAAACTTGGTAACCTAAATGTTCCAATATTTTTTACAATTGAAAATTACATTTACATTTGCAAACAATAACTTGGCATAGAAAACGTGTGCAACATTAGAACAAAAAATTGAAAAACAAGATGTAAATAAAAAATGGTAGGGGAAATGGTTTGGTGAATGAACCTTGAAATGGAAGGACATGTTTAACAACTCTTACAACTTGCATGTAGAGATCAACAAGGATATATGTAATTAACGCTCTTTGCCTTCCCTTTCCATTCATCATGCAATGTGGAGGAAGAGCTAAAAAAAAAGATTTTCAATTCACACCAATGTTAGATATCACAATGATGAAACTATAGAAAACACATTTTGTTAATTGTTTGTAAGCATGACACAAATTCATGAAGTAGTGGAAAAGAAATATTTCAAGATGTATATGTAGTTTCTCTTGGCATCATTATCTTCAATAACATAGTCAAAAAATGGTGAATTCAATCACTTTTTTATTACCATTTCAAATGGGCATAATATTTCAAGTAGAACACATGTTTAAGAAGATGATGATGTTATGTATAAGAAATTTGTAAACCTAGGTCCCAAACAAACTTGAAACTACAAAGCACTAAACCTAAGTTAATTCAAATTATTCTCCATTGAGTTTTCAATGCACTTCTCTTTGTTAATTGAATATGGCAATTTGAGGAAACCCTTTACAAAGGGATGATAACATGTGACCTTAATTTGCCAATTCAACTTCACAACTCTAAACTACAACCAAATTCTATCTAACTTACAAAAGTCCATGCAAGCTTAATAACTAGCTTAGATACCTTCTACACATGCAAACCAATGAAGGCCATTTCTCTAACTTGCTCAATCTAAACATGAAAATTGTGAATCATCCTCCAAATTTTTGGAACCAATGATGCAAGTTGTAAGCATGATTAATGATAAGTTTGTTGTTCCTTTGGTCCTCTATCCATGGCATTTTTATATAACAAGAAATCATTCTCTTTCCTACACATTGCATGTGTGGTTGCTTTTGGAAGTGGTAGCAAGTATTAGTGTTATTGTGCACCAACTTTTGACATGGTATTGTCTTTATATGATTGCTCTAAATAGGTGATGAGTTTTTCATTGAAGACATTTGAAAATTCACAAAAGATTAACAATATCAATTGTGAAAAATGAATTTGACGTTTGAATATTCACAAAAGATTAATAGTATCAATTGTGAAAAATGATGAAATTCATGCCCTTGAAACTTGTTGCCGAATAAATAGATTGATTGAGGAACCTTGTGATTGTGAATTTCGATCTCAAGCAATGCCTTAAGGGCCCACGCTAATTCTTTCAAATTTATTTGAGAACCTTTCAAATATATTTGAGAATTTTTTCTTTTTACCCACAAATACCCACAATGTGATAAACTTTGAAAAAAAGTGAGTTTGCGTATATATATCTATATATATATTTATATTCTGTAAAAGGGTAAATGATCGTCCTTTGCCCTTACCCATACTAAAAAAATTGAATAACCTATCCCTTATTTGGCTAATATATGTATTTAGAATTTTTCATATACCCTTACTTGACTAATATATTAAAATCAATATACCCACCCAACACCACTAGATTCATAGGAGAAGGGGGGGGAAGGTATATGGACATTTGTTTTTGATTAAAAAGATTTACAATGATGAACTCAAATCCATATAACAAAAAATTGTGTGTGTCTCAGGACTTCATACCTACCTATAGACCTCCGACCCTATCCTTTCACAAGTCTACCTATAAACTTACCTTTCTCTCCTTACAAACATGCTCACATGCTGGCCCCAATTTTTTTTTTCTCAATTTTCCAATGTTGCTCAAGTGGCAATAGTCCATAAGCATATATAGCCAAATTTGGCAATATTCAGAATATGAAAGTATAAAATCTTAAGCACCCTTTCATACTATAGGCAATTGTGATGATTTTTGAGGAATTTTTTGAACTTCTTTCAATTTTCAGCTGTTTTTTTTTCAAAACAGGGGATTTGTTACAGAATTTCTTTTGGAAAATATTTTTCACAAAATGGTGAAAATTCGGCACAAAAAATAAAAAATCACTGGCTTAGCCTCCTCCCTTTCCTTTTGAATGGGTCAATTCATTTATTTGTCACTCAACCTAATTCCCCTTTTAACCTCCCTTTCTTTTGAAAACAGTGGACACCTCCCTCCCTATGGTTAATTTATAGGTTATAAATGGTTAAATTGAAAGTATAATGTAAGGTAATATGGTACTTTGTCTACAGATATGCCACCTTGTATGTGGGGAAAATCAATTAGTTTAAAATCAGCATTGCAAATATAAGCACATGAGATTCAAAAAATCAATTATGCAAAATTAACAAAGATAAATAGAAGCCTTATTAGCACTAGGGTTTTTTTCCCAAATTTTTTTTATTGAAAATTTGAAGAAAATTTCCAAATATTTAGCAAAATTAGTCAAATTTACACTTTAAGAACACAATTTTCCAAAAAAATCCCAATTTGGGGGTTTTTAAATGATTATAGTTTTGTCAGAAAAAATCACTGATTGGCACCTTTAGTAATATATTTAAGCTATTTCTACAATGGCAAATGATAACACAATCCCAAGAGGCAGCTCCAACTATAAAAGATAACAAACTTACTCAAAGTACAAAACAAACTGCAAAAATACCCCACCATAGTTCAAACAAACCCATCATAATTCAGCACCTTCAAAGCTACACAATGACTTTGCATTTACCCACTTTGATTTGCCTCCTAACTATCATGCACCTTGGGTAAAGTAAACCTCAACTACATACTAGTTAACTAGGGTAAAATTAGGGCAAGTCTGAAATATGTGTCCAATCATGTAGAGTAATTAAAGGTGTATGAGAAATCTGTATCAACCAGGAAGGGTATTTTTGTGGGCCCAAAAGGGTATATAACCCAGTAAAAGACTTACCCACCCAACAATGGTCACAAAGTCACAACCTCAATGTCAGTTATAGCCTTAATATAGTCTAGCTCTTTGTTTCACAATCTTGATCTAAATGTTGGAACTCATCTGTTTAAGGGGGAAAAATCCCCCAATTCATGGAAGCCAAGGTAATGGGAGAGAACCTAAAAATGGGTTTGTATTAAACATGGATGTCCCTTACAAGAAATAATATATAAATCCTCTTAAGTAAAGTTTCCATACCCTACTCTTGCTATTTCTTGAGGAATGAAAATCTCTCGAAAATTTCATCATGGATTTGGGAACCACTTTGGTGAAAAATGACCAATTTACCTTACATCTTGATTTGCAGCCGTGGATTCTTTGTGTTTACATGTCCATTTAGATTGTAACATGCACTTGTCACAATTTGCTTTCTTGTGGGTCAGCAACATACTTGGTAGAGAGAATGAAGTCTTGAGCTTCTTTGCAAAATGATGTTGGCTGGGGCTATATGCACATAATTGAGGGTGGTCATTGTGTGTTGTTGTGCAAATGCTCACCCACCTGAAGTCTCATATAACTTATGTCTTGGGTGGTACTAGCTCTAGTGATCCAAGTTATGAATTAATCTAGAGATTTGGATTCAACATTCATAATGCAAACAGAAGTAACTTTAAGTCAGTGAAAAGGATGAAGGAGATTCACCAAAATCAAACCGCAAAAAGTTCGTAAGGGGGTGTTTAACATCCTCCTCCTCTGGAAGTACGTAAGTTGTTGCTGGAAGGAGACAACAAAAAGGCTCACAGCACAAACCTCCAGCCAACAAAATGTTATGTATGTGGCAGACAGACATTATGGGCCAAGAAGAGAGCCAGATTTATCCACAGTGATGGTGCCTGAAAAACCATTAGCTAAAGTTGGGAAGCTTGTGGAGAACTAGCCAGATATGTAAGCAAATAACAGCAAGGCACTTCAGCAAAAAGTGGCAGGGGTGTGGGGGGTAGCGCCAATTAAACTTGGGCGTTGCACATGGAGGACGCTTTTAGAGCTCTAGATTGTTCTATGCCCTTTCAAAAATTGGTCCGAATTGTAGAACCTTGTTGCTGTTGTAGACAACAATTCTAGTATAGTAGATGGGTCTAACTTTCAACCTTTGGCATTTTCAAGGAGGGTACCAAAAAATCACAGAAGTGTAAAAAATTACACACTTCTCTCCTCTAAACCATAAACCCTAAATCCCCAAAAACCCATCAATTTTTCCTCTGATGTCAGAGTCGGGGCTCAGGAAGAGTGTTGTTTAGTGGTTGGAGGTTCTGGGCGGTGTTGGGCAGGTAATTTTGATTTTGATAATGATCACAGATTTAGTATTATTTAAAACATTTCAGAATCAGAGAACTGTCAGATCTTTTTTCTTTGGATAAATAAACAAATCAGAATCAAAGAACCACTGGGTCCAGTTATTTACTTTGAAGCTGGATGGGATTCAAATCTTGTGCTTTTATACTGAAAAATCTTCACAATGATCAAAACCAAACACATGAGAGTTAGTAAAATCACTGCTGCCCATCAACTGAACCCCAACAAAATTCAGATTGAAAAAATCAGACCCAAAAACAAGATGAAAAGGAGGGGCAATCTCACTGATGTGTCTCCTCCACCACACCTCAGTTATATTACATATTAATTCTCTCTCGCTCTCTCTCTCTCTCTCTCTCTCTATATATATATATATATATATATCAGTAACCGGCTCCAGGCTGCTGGTTACCAGAAATAGCCTCAGCGCTGTCATGCTAAATGACACACTTCTCCTGCTTAAACCCCGATACTAATTAAACTATAAACCAACTAATTTTCCTTGCCTCAAACATCCATGTCATATTTAGTATGAGAGTCACAAATTGTTATTCAAATAACATGATATTCAAGCTGAGACTTCTGAAATCTGGAGTCTGGATCCCATCTCCTTCAATATTAAATTATTCAGAACAAAAGTGTCAATTATTGATGGAAGACAGAGTTCAAAATGCGCCTCGTGCTAGAAGAGATGGCACCAATCTTAATTTTAAAAATCAAGTTGTAGAATTTCAATCTTGATCTCTTTTTTGACTTCAATCTTGATTCAGAAAAGAAGACAAAATCTAGTGCTTCAATTATATTGACCACAATCTATTAATATACCAAACTACCTTAAGCTCATAAAGGAGTTGGACTCAACAATAAACACAACATTCCCCTTATTGAAGTTGTTTGCCCGACTCTAATCGTCAGATTTCTTGTCCATTTGTAACACTAACTACTTTGTGCTGTATCTGTAAAATCTTCCTTGCTTTACATCCGGGGCAAGCTTGTTCTGTCAGAGTTGGATCATCCACCCTGGGTGCAGCCTGCCTAGTACACACATACCTTGGTCATGTCTGTGCACATGGATTTTACTTCGGCACAAATGTGACTTTTTGTGGCAACACATTCTCCTTCTTAACTGTGATTTGGGTGGTTGTCTTGTGACAGGACACCACAAAAAGCCACGGGCCTCCCTGTAGGTCATAACCATTTCCTGTTGACAGATCAGGACAACAGGAGAAAAGCTTAGAACTGCAAGAACACGAGGGAGGAGCTCATCATGACACTAAGGAAAAGGGAAACTCTAAAGGATATCACCTGTGATGTCTATTATGTCTTTGGTTGAGAACCACACACACACCCACACACAGTCTTACCATCGGGTGGGATTCTAAAGTGGTTGTTGTGCAAAGAATATCACAGAAAAAAGAAACAACTAATCACTGAAGAACAGAGAATATTTTATTTTATTGTTTTGAATAGAAACTTTGAAGAGTAACTCTTTTTGTTCAGCAGACTAATCAGGCTCATCTATTAGAACTAAAAAAGAACCTGAAACATTGGAATCCACTTGAGGCATATGAATCGTGTTAATACCTGCATATTCTGGCTTAGCCAGCTTGTTAAATATGTCAACATTTCCATCTTTGGAATCATGGGATAAATCCAAGAAACTGCAAGAGAAGCAAGTAGCAATATGATCAAGCCCACAAGATGATTCAGGGTATCAGACACTCCCAACAGAGTCTTTGTCTCAATACAAGTTGGAACAATAATTTACACCCCTTGGTATTTTAACTCCAAGCCAGTTTGCGGCAACATATGAGAGTAATCTGTTCAGCAGCCATGTGAGGAATCAGGGATTAAACACTTTCAGGTTTGATGTAGCACATGAAAATCATTGAGATTTGTTAGCACACAGCTAATCTTAAACCACCAAATACAATATTTCTCTGTGTTTGGGAGAGTTGAAGTCCAGTCTGCATCAACAAAATGCCTGAAAGACTGCTTACATACACAAGTTCCCACGGAGATAAGTATCTCACCTGTTGCCTGAGGCACAAATAACTCGACATAGAGAACTGAGATCAATGTTAAAGGTAGCTCCAGGGACGAGAGTTGTAAAACCCCGTCCAGTCAATTTTAGCATGACCCTTTCTGATGTCAAGAAATGGCACTAACTTCTTCATCTCAGCCAACTCTGAGCGAGATGATGCAAAAAGGGCTCGGGAGATGGCCAACACACGAAGGCTTGTTCCATGGGCCTGATGCAAAGGAAGACACAATGACATACATCTTTCAGCCATCAGGGTGAAAATCATCAATCAAGTGTCAAGGTGAGCCCAGTTCAACTACAATTACTGAGTTAAACCTACATGCAATGCAGCAAATGTGATTGATCAAACCTATCACACCTTTCTATAGCATTTTCTCTTTCTATGGTCTGATGGGTGTAGGAGCAGCATCCTATACAAAGACTGACCTGTATAAACTGAAGCATTCCATACAGACCAGCCGATGAAATTTGAGGGCAGGCCAATAGGTCAAGGAACAGCAATGAGTGTCCAAGACGGGGAAGGAGTACTGCCACAGCATCATCTGTCCAGCAGCGGCATCCCATGAGCTGCAACACCTGCAGCTCCCTGCAGTGAAAGGCCAGTGCCCTGACCTACCCAATACTCAATCAGACATAGTGAAAAACCTCCACAAAAAAATTCGTTATGACATTTCTGGAGCACAGATGAGAAGACTACTACAAAACTGGCTGGCAGTAATAGTCAACATAACAGTAAGATCAAGCCATATCTATGAGATTGCAGAGAAAACCCCACAATTACACTTTGAAAGTAACTGTTATGTCAGTTCCAGCCAAAACAAACCAAACACAACAACAATGAGCATGGTCACAACATTGTAAGTGTCATTCTCAAAGTATCAGACTACCACCTTCATCACAGATGGCAGTGACTAGCTGCCATTACTACCCAGTGACTTCATCAGCTCCTGAGTAGTGGGTGTAGTTCTTTGGGCAAACAATTCTACACAAATCTGCATCCTGAGTTTCTGTCACATTTCCAAAACTGATAGGAAGACTCAGTTGTGACATTGTTAACACTCAGGAGACATAGCTAATACAAGAAGTCAACAGTATCCTCATTTAAACTGCAACAAGCTTGTGGGGTTAAGCTTCATTTCATTTCTGCTTATCCCTGTGACAGCAAAGACCAAGCCCTCTATATCATCATCACACACCATTTCATAGATGTTCCATGTTCTACAACATGTCTATGAGTCAAATTTTATCAGTCTATGCATACCATAGCCAAAGTAGGTTCCCACTGTTAGGTCTCAAACTTAAGCCCTAGCCTTATTGATTGTCACCAAAAGAGAATGGACATAAACACACATTCATTGCATGGCTTACCCCAAGTATCTACTCCTTTTTACAGTATGAAAATTGGCAAAAAGGAAGAGGTGGCATACCGAGCAGAGGTGATGGTTACTTTATCACAACCTTCTAAACTCAAGACAAGAAGCTTAGGGCAGCCTTGAGCCAGAGAAGAGACTCCAAAATCTGTCACTGGAGACTGTGCTGGCAATTGCAGTCTGGGTCCATGGCCCTGCCATGCACATCATGCTTTTACCAGATCAATTCCTTCCTGTTCATTATCCCTACCGAATCCCATCAGAGAATGTCCATAGTGTAGAATGATGGCATCTCTTCCAACTCAGCTTCTGGTGGATTGATATTGTGGATTCCATAATGATAAAGCAGTACCTGAAAAAAAAATTTGGAAAGATGTGGGCAATGGCCACCAAGCTCAAAGAGGATTCGATCTGTGGCCGCAGGCAGCGCCAAGTCTTCCAGCGTCTTAAGCTGCTGGACTAATCTTACTATCGCTGACTCCTCCAGCTGCAGGATTCTCCAGCCCCGGCTCTCTTTGAGCTCAATTTAAAAGATGCAGACTCATAAAGAATTACTGCAAGGCTGCTGCATGCTTGGCACCTACTGGTAACATCAATGAAACATGCAGAAGTGCAAAGTGGTTCACACCTTGGTAAGAACATATGTCTGGGCATTGGAGTGGGACAAGTCGAGGCACTTGAGATTGAAGCACAATGTATGTATGATATACCAGCTGCTATTAAACAGTCCATGGGCATGCAGCTCCTGCAGCTGCTGTCCTCTAGCCCTTAGCAAATGTACCCCAGGTTCAGCTTCCCAAGTGAATGACTGCTTTGTGGACTTGTACAAGCGAAGCGATACCAGTGAATTGGGTATTGTCTCTGAAAGACTATTGGAGTTGAATACCTTGGTCTTGTTCAGCGGAATTGTGTCTTGTTCATCATTGTTGTCCAGAAGTGCAGATATAAGAGACAACTCACACAAGGACAAGCAGGATTGGAATATGCACCCAACATGATGCCAGCCTAGTGTGTTGCTATTGAGGTTGAGTGAGACAAGGCCATGGCAAGCCTGCAAGAGCCCATCTAAAGCACCAGGACTCCCAAATATATCCAAGGCAAGCTTTTGCAACCTCTGGCAATGCTTTTGCAGGGTCTCAATAAAATTGTCACAAGATGAAATATCAGAGGTGTTTGAGACTATGCCATTCTGTGGTAGGTTTAGTAGGACAAGTGTAGAGAGATGACTGGGAAGATTTTTAGAGATCCTTGAATAATCTGCAACTGTAAATTGTGGACATGAAACCACTTCCAGATGATGCAAATGTGGCAACTCCATACATGTCTCTTCCAGAGCCTTGCCGTTCAGTTGCTTTAGTCTGGAAATGGACAAGATCAAAGATCCAGGATGGCTCAGTCTCAATTAGTTGTTCAAAAACATCAACAACCCATGTTGAAACCTGATGCTACACTTTTCCCAGGTTGAAACAATAATGCAGAACACCTTGAGAGGAAAGAAATCAATATCTACAACAATTTCTTTCTATCCTCATAACAGTATACAAGACCTTACCCATGTAATTGAATTGTCACCAGAGTGGAGGCATGCTGCTTGGCAAGCTTCAAAATGCGTCCCTCTGTCTATAGTAAAAATACACTGCTTTAGCCAATTTCAAATTTTGTGACAAGCTTGTGCAAAGAAAAAGACCCTAAAAAATGCACAGATTCACATTATGATAATCTCAACTCTACATTACAATTTGCAGCAACAATGTATCAAATGCCCTCAAGGTAACATAGTTTGCTATACCACAGCCATAGCCTGGTGCCTATACAAAAAGGAGTTTGAATGTAAACCTAGGGATAGATTTGTATACATGAGAGCTGGAATCCATGTAATGCCCGAGCAGACAAATCATAATGATGAAGCAAATACAGCCAACAGCATATAGTCCGAAGGACGAAGATATAGAGGAAGGAAGGTACCATATCTCCCCAGGGATTATAGGTGGGAGTCCAAAGTGGGGGCACCAGTTCATAGACCTGCAAAAACACAAAGAAAAAACACCTACAAGTTTCAACAACAATGGATGCAAGACAGATCCAAGGTCTTTCGAGTGCAAATTTGCTTATTGGCTGCGATAATAGTGTAAAACAAGAAGCAGACAAAACCTTAGCTCTCTCTCCTTTTCCTCCTGAACAACTTCACATGATGCCTAACATAACTCCCGATCCAACAACAACGCCACGACGTCGTGTAGGGTTGGTTCATGCGGGCTGGGATTTAGGAAAAACAAAAGAATCATACCAGGCGGCTTTCACACAATCGTCTCCAGCGACGGCAAACAAGAGCTACTGCGTGCAGCAGATATCTTGTTGGTAGGTGTCGTAGAACCTCCAGCAAAGTATCATCTGCCAAACACGCCATTATGCTACGCTGTTCCCCAATCTCCTCCCGATTTCTGCTGCTGCTGCTACTGCTGCTGCTATTACTACAATTATTGCTGCTTCCGCGTGCCATGGCCTCCTTGAAGAGATTGCAATTGTGCGCAACGAAAACAACTCCAGGTGAAAAAAAAACAGACGCCAAACAGCCCAGTGCAGCAAAGCAGCGGAGAGCTTGGAAGTCTTAAGCACTGGGCACATGCCGCTCCATGCGCCTGCCGTTATCGTGGAAGGCGGTAGACGGCGAGCCCCCGAGCTCCCAGCGTTTTTTTTTTCTTTTTTCCTTTTCCCAATTCTATTCATCAAATAATAATCAGTTTAATTGTATGATTTGCATAATGGAAAACAAACACAAAGCATTTGGAAAAAAAATTTATGTTGTTGCAACTCAATTTGTAATTAACAAACACTTAAAAGATTTCACCCCATTTATTTATTTTAATCCCATGTCATAAACTATATTAAGAAAATATAATTTTTTATGCTTTCACACTAAAATACACGTCATTTTGGGATGAACTCAAAAAAGTTTAAAAACAAAACATAAAATAAAAAATATATTTTTACAAGATTATTTTTTAATTCATTTAATTTTGTATTTTTCTACCTACTTGCCTACTTATGTAAGTAAATAGGTCCTATTTTTTAACCTACTTATGTAGGTAGGTAAATAAGTAAGTATGTAGTGTAAGTATTTAAGTCTTAAGACCTACCAACTTATCTACCTATGGTTATGTATAAACCTACCTAGCTATTAAAATAGATATTTATTTTATTTTACTTTTCAAATTTTAATTAATATGCCATTATTCTCATAGGTAGGTGACAAAAAAATTTATTGTGGAACATGTCATAATCTTGGACCATCAAAACACCCATTTTTTTCATAATGTTACTCATCAAACCACTTACTTATCACCTACTTACCTACCTATTTATTTACCTACCCACCCACCTACCTACCTATTTGTCTACCCACCCACACATGACCCACCTACCTACCTACCTACCTACCTACTTAACCACCCATCTATATATTTACTTGCCCATTCACTCACCCACCCACTTACTTACTTCATCAACCTACCTACTTATACCTACCTACCTTTTATTTTCTATCTCCCATAACTTACCCACCTCCTACCTATCGTCCTACCACTTGCTACCTACTTCATAGTCTTGTAATAATATGAAATAAATATGTGAAATAAAAAATTTAACTAAATTTAGATACCTTTTGATGTTATAGTCCATTGTTAAATACTTGGTTTATAATTGTGAAGGTGAGGGTTCAACTCTTATTACTTACAACCTATGTGCATTTCTAAAGGGTTAGGGTAAGTAGGCTAGACTAAGGTAGTTACATAGGTAGGTTACATAGGTTATGTAAGTAAGTTCATATAGGTTACGTACTCCTACCTACTTGCCTTTTTTGACTTACCTTGACTTGCCCCCAAACTTTTCAAAAGACCCAAATGTGAGTCTTAGAATGAAACATCGAAAGAAGAAAAGAATTGATGCACATTCCTTAATTCGCAACACTTTAGAGATAAGAGGGCATGTTAAAGCTTCAAAATAGGACTAGTTCAAACTCATAAGTGAGAGTTCAGGATGAGATCAACCTGCACAATCAAGAAAAGAAGGTGATCAATGCAAGTTGAATGGAAGTGGTGTGATAGATTTAGTAAGGACAACTTTAAACACAAGTTTTACACGACCTACAACCTTTGGATAATACTCAAATTAAACTCACCATGTTTTTTTTCATTTTGAATGTTCCTAACTTGGTAATTCTCATTGAGAAAAAAATGCAAAACTAGTGTTAATTCAAAAAAATGTATACTAAAAAAAATTTGTCAAAAACTTCATATCAAAAATTTGAAAGAAAAAAGGTTATTTCAAATGATTTTTTTAAAAAATTAATTGTAATATTTTCAACCTTAAACACATAAACAAGTCCATCATCAAATTTGTTTGAAATTATTATAAACTCGGATGATTTTTTTGAAATTTTAAAAATAAATATTAATGATGTAATTGAATTCCACCATTTTGTGAACATAAAAAGGGGCCATCAACATCAACAAAATATTTTTAATAAAAAATAGAAATTCAACATTTTTAAAAATGATATAATTCTACAATGAGTTTTAAAACCTGATTTTAATTTAAAAATAATCAATTTTTAAAACATGGATTATTATTCTCATACACCAAGAAAAAAAGGATAAATTTTAGGGATTAGTTTTTGGCTTTTTTTATGTGGCATCATGAACAATTGTAATTTAAAAACTTGTCCATGATGCCTAAAAAAAGCTAGGGGAAAAACATATATTTTAATTTACATAAATGGACAACAATTTAATGACAATGTTTCATTAAAACTAGTTTATGTAGGATGGGATTTTGGTGATCATCATTGTGACAATTTTAAAGTCATTCCAAATTATATTTTGTCATAAATCAAATTTCATTTTAGAATCATTTTTTGTTGTTTGTTTTGTAACATTTCAATATTTTTGTCTATTTGCATTTTGTTGTTTTTTTTACACCCTTTCAATGTTTTTTTTGGGAAGTCTATTTGTATCTTACTGTGGACTTATCTAATGAATCAAACTTTCATTGACAAGAATGAAAAAAAAATTAATGAAACAAAATGACACATAATGAAATTTACAAAATTTTATCTTTTGGAAAGAAAAAATTGAATACAAGAAAATTATTATGTCCACAAAAAATAATTTAAATCATTGTCACTATTAGTTCAAAGTAATGTGGAACCCAAATATGAAAAAATAATAATTTAAAGGTTTGCATGCATCTTAAACTTTGCATGCATCAACATTTGACCTAATCATCAACCCATGTTAATGATTAAACTTTAAAAGCTTAACAAGTCTTGTTAAGCTTTTAAAGTCCATTTCAAAAAATTATGGTGAATTGAAAATGCAATTCATGATTATTGAATTTAATACATTCAAAGTGAATGATTCAACTTATATGTAAATGTTGATAGTTCAAGAAATGTGAAAAAAATCATTAATGCATTCAAATATAAATGTGAAACATTGGACTATTATGCATGTCTAAATACATATTAGTAGGTGTAATAGGCAACATTTGAATAATGGTTTCAATATATTTTAATAAGTGCAAGATACAACTTATGAATAATGATTTTAACATATTAAAAGTGAATGATTCAACTTATGTACACTTGTTGATAATTGAAAAAATATGAAAAAAATACCATTAATTCATTAGAATATAAATGTGGGGTTTTCAATTGTTACATATGTTTTATATTTTACGATAAATGTAAAATGCAACTCATGAATAATGGTTTCAACATGTCAAAAGTTGATGTTTCAACTCATGTGCCATATTGATAGTTGACGAGATGTCAAAAAAATCACAATATATAATGGATTGTATAAATAAAATTCAAGGTTATTTCAATTTGCACGTCAAAAATTTGAAATTATTAAAAATAAAATAAGGTTCAAATTATATTCATAAGTGAATAAAATAATGAATTTAACAATTATAAACAATATTAACGAATAATTAGTCCAACAAGGTTTACAATTTAAAATGGTTTATGTTATTACAATGTAAAATGGCCAAATCTTATTACAATGTAATCAAATCAAATAGTAGTCACAATGTGTAAGGGTGGAAAAAAACAAGATTTCTTCTTGTGGAAGAAATGACCATTCTTAAAGCAAACACATAAGAAGAAGAAAACAACCATCACCAAAGTGAATGCATCAAAAAAATAAAATGAACATCGTCAAGTACAACAAACAAGGAAGAAACAACCATCACTAGGTACAATAAACGAGAAGAAATAAATAACCATCACCAGGGTTAACACATTGAAAGAAAATGACCATCACCAAGAACAACAAATTAAAAAAAAAAAAAAAAAAAAAATAAAAAAAAAAAAAAAAAAAAAAAAAAAAAAAAAAAAAAAAAAAAAAAAAAAAAAAAAAAAAAAAAAAAAAAAAAAAAAAA
>Ga0116231_10008773_pt1 | contig 17530 bp, 15 predicted proteins | sample S1TSphgellanicum_2_FD_89695 | JGI IMG/M metagenome (GOLD analysis project Ga0116231, IMG submission 89695) | Host-associated microbial communities from peat moss isolated from Minnesota, USA - S1T2_Fd - Sphagnum magellanicum MG | ecosystem: Host-associated > Plants > Peat moss > Unclassified...
CCTCTTCCCAATCCAGCAAAGCTTCCCATGTAAAAACAGCCGTCATAGAAACCAACGGCTTAATTAACAAACGACCTAACTTCCCTGATCAGTGACGTCCAGGAGTCTGATGTAACCTAATTTTCGGGTTACAAAATAACCTTTAATAGCAAAAAATAACTAATAAAAGCTTCACATAGTCGAAAATAATTTAAGATGAAATAATTTATAATAACAACAAATAACTTATAATATATTTAAATAACTTAAAAAAATAACCTACAATAATTTTTAAAAAACATAAAATAGCAAAAAAAAGTTATAATAGTAAAAAATAACCTAAAGTGAAATGGCTTAAAGTAGCCAAAGTAATTTCGAATAATCGAAACTAATTTAGGGTGAAATAACTTAAAACAATGGAAAATAGCCCTAAAATAGTTTGAAATATCTTAAAATAGGTAATATTATTATAATAACAATTTTTTTTCCATTTATTAAACTTGGTTTTCTCAAAAGAATGGTCATTGAAATGTTATTGAATAATGATATTAAAAAAAATTGTTCAAATGATTTTACATTTTCAAAAATAAATAAATGTAATTATGTACATTATTGAAAAATAAAATAAATTAAACTTTAATCATTTCATTTGAATAAAGTTTCAATAAAATATGAATTTTCAAAGTTGATGTTTTTGTAATGTTTAAAATGAAATATGTTATAAATATAATGCAATGTAACACATTATCATAGCAAGCGTGGTGGCTTGATGTTAGGGGTGTTTGCATCAATCTTAAAGATAAAGGGATCAAATTTCACAAATGGTGTGTTTGTGGTCAACAATGGTGAATTGATTGAATACTTTCTTTTGTAGTTTCCTATAATATGTGCCTATTTAAATTGATTATATGGTTTATGTACCTAGGTCAGGTGATACGTGTCAATAATTCATAAGTTAAAAAATCATGAAATTATCAATAATATTAAATATTACATAATTTAAATTTAATTGATTTCCCTGTTGCCTATTTAATTAACTAACAAATGAAATGGTTTGGTAAATTTATATTTCATTTGAAAATAACTTTATTTCACTAGGTACTAATGGACCAATTCACTATCTATAGCAACTAGTCCCAGTTCATTAGAGGGTTGACTAATTTCATCATAATAAAAATGTTCAAATTTACTCAAAATTTAATGAAACCCAAAATGAATTAGGACGCATTTTGGTGTAATGTTTACATATGAAACTAAATTTAGGATTTTACATTTTGCAATCATGATGTGTAGATCAATAATTGTAATTATACTTATACTTATAGATTCATGTTTCAAAACATAAATAATGTGTTATTTGATAGGCCATCAAGTTCAAAAATGTAATTGTTGATGAAAAGTTGATACACAAATGTAATTGAATGTGTGAATCATGCACTTTTAAATAATCACATGCACAAAGGAATTTTAATGTTTCCTAAACCTTGTTGTGATGTTTAGTAACGATGGGTTGAAAAATACGCAATTTTTGATTAACATGTAATTGATTTAACCTAAGTGTTAAATATTTGATAAATGTAGAATTTGAAATCAAAAACTAAACTTTGAACATTTTGCAATCACATAAGAAATTAGAAAACAATCATAATTAAAAATTAAAATTATTGTGATCAACTTGCATGCACCCATTTCAATTTGCATTTAATTTGTAAACATTGTGTATTGACCATGAATTGGATCACTTCTTTTTCTTTTTCACCTTTTTATTTTACCTTTTTCCTTTTTGTAAAGTTTCTATGTGGTAACAAGTCATTCATCCTTTTATGCATTTAATTAATTAATAACACACATTGAGAGAAAGTGGCAACCTTGACAATCTATTTCTTGGATGTAAAAAAACACACATGATATAATAGATTTCATAATTTTTGCAAGATTGTTTAAATACATTTGATTAATGTAATATAAGTGCAGTTTCAACACATGTTTGTAAAATAATTAATGAAAATTGAAGATTTCAAGTTAAGAATAAAATATTCGTGAACATCTTAAAGGACTATGTATTTTCTTTCATAGAAAATTTTTAGTGAAAAAATAATTTTCAAAATAATAAAATATTTACATATAATATAATTAGTGTCAAATATGCCAAGGTACTACCATCATGAATAAAATATAAATTTAAAAAGATGTTCATGTGCAACAAATTATGCAATAAACAAGATGGGTTGTTATTTTTCTAATAGGTTATATTTGCATAAGGGACTACGATCACCACATGAGTTTTAAAAGACATATAAACCATTTGATCACATCAAGTTATGCTTGTCTTATAACAACATTTTCATTTTCAAATTTTCAACAATGTCAAAAATAATTTGTAAAGTTTCCATAAATTGCAAGAATGTTTTAGATTCATTAAAAAAATCAATAATTTTCATATTATAAGTTTGTTAGGATTATTATCAAGCAATGACATTTGTAATGAAAACATTGTCGGTCATTTTCCCATATAATTAATCATGTTCCAAATTGAATGTTTAATTAATGAAATTTAAAAACACTAATGAAATGATTAAAAACTATTTGATCCAACATGAATGCATAAAAATATCATGTTTATTTAATAAAACATTCATGCAAAGGTCATTTTATTTATTTATGATTGGAAAATATGAATTGTCAAAGATGCCATTATTCTAATAAATTATTAGTAATCATAATTGATTTTGTCATAGAACATGCATGAAATTATTTTAATTCATTTATTCATATTATGTATGCAATCTTGTAACAATGCTCAAATGACATTTTGCATGTATAATGTCTTGTAAATGTTCATAAACCTTTATTCAAATTTGTTGAAGATTAATTTTACATGATAACACAACGTCAAATGTGTATTTTAAAAAGAATATTATTACAAGTATATTTTAAAAAGTTATTAGTTGATCATTTTTTTTATATTATTGCATTTTCAAATTGTTTTATTTTTGCTTCATTTGTTTATATATTTTGACAAATAGGTAGGTTTTAAATGTTTAGGTTTTTTTTTTCCCTTTGAAAAATAAATACCCATGTCACTTCAAACATATTTATAAAAGTATAAGTGGGTTGATGTCATATAACTTGTGTTATATAGTACTAATATGATGCATCAAACTTCATCAAATAAACAAAACACATCAAAATGAATAAAAATGAAAAACATTGAAAAAAATATTACATCCTCTTTTTTTTTCAATTGTTTCATTTCACATAATACGCGCATAATGAAATGAACATCATTTGTTGACTTTAAATGATTGCAAACCATAATGAATGACAAAAAAATGTGTGTGTGCACAAACATAAAATACTCATGACAAAAAATGCCCCATTAGAATGCATAGTTAATATTATAAAATCATAATTTTCATATCTTTAATTCTATGGTCAACCTTCATTCTTGTCTTGTTTTCATTAGATCATTATGAAACTCATTACATGTTTTCACTTTCCTTCCCTCTTATTCTTTTTATATACAACTCTTGCATAATATTTACATAATTACAAAAAAATCATAAATTTGTATAATTTATAGTCTATGAAACAAAAAAGGTTGAGAAAAATAAAGAGAAGATTAAGTACCATGAATAATATCGAAACAACTCCATGCTGATTATTTTTGCATGTGAAATGCAAAGACATTCTCCATACTCACATCTCACATGGACGTCTATTCTTTTGTTGACAATCTTTCGAACAATGTCAACATATTCACATGAAGCCTAACTATATAACACCTATTCATATGTTAATAACATGACATGTTATTTATAACTTTGATATAAATAAATTTCAATGAAATGACATTAATGATATGATGCAATGTGTGACATGTAATACATATTCTTTATTTGCACCGAAGGTATTATAATAATTTATTGACTTTGGCAAAGATTTGCTGGATATTTAAAATTTAGAACTTTGACAAATGGATTTTGAAATTTTTGGAGTTTTTGACATGTACATGATATTAATAATAAGAAAAGATTTTTGTATCACACATGTGCCATTGATAAGTTTGTTTACATTGAGGCACATTTATGCAGTTCAACCTATGGACCCATGTTCAAATATGGGCATTTGCATTTTGATTGCATTGGGCTACAAACTTTTATTTTGGTTGATTTTTTGATTTATTGGGTCAATAATTTTCAAAAACTTTAGTAAAAATGAAAATAATATAATTTTTTAAAAAACTGAATAGGTATTAGGATAAAATCAAACCCTAAAACAAAAAAGAAGACAAAATATCCTTATGAACCAAATGAGAAAAAAATTCAAATGTTCTTGAGACACAAGTCACAAATTCATGTTCATATGAAATCGAGATGTGAAATAACACAAAGATTGCGAAAAACATTGTTTTGTCCCATTTAATTGGATTAAAAATCAATTGAATTGAACTCAAATTGGTGGAGAAAATATTGAATTTTTTTTGGGGAATATGGCATTGAAAAAAATAAATTAAAAAAGACACAAATTTGACAAAGACGACTTTTTATGCCTCTTTACTTTGGGAATGCACTAAACAAAATTGAAGTTGGAATTTGATAAGATGAAACACGACAGTAATACATGAACAATTTCGGCAACAAACTATTGAATAAATATTTAAATTTTAAATTTAAACTTCAGCACTTGGGTTTTTAATTTTGAAATTTTCGACAGGTAATTAATGAGTGTATGAAATAATAAACAATCTCTCTTCAAAGGTGTGAAACAATCTAGTGTGTCCAACCAGACTATCAGAGTCTGCGGTTCAAACTTGACAGTTGAACTTTTGATTTTATTAAAAATTTGGCACAAATGCTAAATAAAAATTCAAAAATTCGATAAAAACAAATAAACCCACCTATTATCAACTAATAGTCACCTATTATCCTGCCTACCTACCTACTAGTCACCTATTATCCTAGATACCTGCTAATCAGCTAGTCTCCTGCGTCACTACCTGCCTACTAACTAGCTAGCCTACAGCCTTCTTCCTCCAACGGATGGTGCTCTCGCTGGCGGCTCTTGGTTCAGTCTGGTGCGGGCGGGTACGTAAACAAGAACCCGCACTCCAACCGATGCGCTGCGGTTTGTTTGTTTGTTTGTTTGTTTGTCGTCGTGGTGCTTTGGCGGCACCAAGATCCGAAGCGCCAAACATCGCACACTCGTGACAGACAGCTCCTTTTGGCGTCCTTTTGAGAAGTCTATTGGCATCATCTCCTATTTGTTGTATATGTATTTTCTTGCTGAGCCAATGAATTGGAGGTCTGAATCTATTGCGGAGAGAGAGAATATAGTTGAATGCACACAAAACGGAGTAGGAGAATCAAGCGATCTTTTGCTGAGTGTTTCTTCTTCTGAAGTTGTTGCTTTCTTTCTGCAGAGATTTTCAATGGTGACTGCAGTGGAGTCTCCTTGAATGGTGCGTCGTGTATCTCATGGAAGTGATGATATGTGTGAAGTGGCCGTTGAAGAAGAAGAAGAAGATCTGGAGTCCGTTGAGGACGACTTCGGGGTGGAGGCCACGGTTTGTGTACATGAGGAGGATGCGATGGATGGGAAGGTGAGTGACGACGACTTAATTCTTGATACGACGTTTAAGCTGATTTCGACTGAAGAAGATGCGAGGAGTGGAGATCAGTTCGCCAATGAGATCCGGCGACTAACAACGATGGATAATTCCAGCGACAGGTCTTCATGGGAGAAGGAAGGTATTCGTGAGGAAGATGATCAGATGCCGTCAGGAGGCAGCATGATACACGGTGGTTGCACAGCTGACGCGCCTTGTAGAACCAGCTTGTTGAGTGCCTGGTGTGGCTCAAACGGCGGTAATGACACGCCTTCTTCCCCCGTTTACTCCGAATCCGGAAAGAGCTTTCTCGTCAGGCTTCAAGAATTCTCGGAGATGTATGAGAATGCGGCTTCGGATGTGGAGTCTCGGGATGCAGTGAAGACCATGGTAAGTGGAGCTTTGCTGAGAGGTATGATTTTTGCGTTGGAGGAGGAAACTTGCCAGGCTCAGGCTGCTAAAGATTCTGAGATTCTTCAGCTCAGAAGGTGTGTGGAGGAGAAGGATGCAACAATTGAAAATCTTGAGAGCACTCTAGAGCAAAAGGTATGTATGAGCTTCTCCAGTTTATCATCGCAGGTCCAAAGAAGTCAGTAGGATCTACAGCTGCCCATTTGACTGGAAACTACATCATAGGTTACACCAACCCTTTGGAAACGATCACACCGAGACCAGAACGACCAGAGATTCAAATCCACTGTTGACGAAGTGCACTGATTCCTTATGTATAACTAGCATATCTTTTGACCAACCCAATAGCAAGGCATGTTTTCCACATGTGCCTATGAGACTGAATCCATTTTGGGAATGACACTTATCAGATGTCATAGGTAATGCAACAAAAATATCAGCAGGTTTCAGGCTTCTACTGTGACCTCTCTCCTGGCTTCAACTCTAACCAAACCCAAAAGCATGTCAAAGAGCACCATATTATAGAAAAAGGCTGCTGTAATCAACCTGTAAACTGAAGCAGTGCTTGTGTAATTGTCCTGGCTGAAGGAAAATATGTTAGCCCAATATATGGAAGAAGGCATGATAAAGACCTGCAAACAGCTGAAGGAACTACTGCAGGACCAAGAGAGAGAGCTGGAGAAGTGGCGACAGAATGAGCTCCAGCTAATTGAGAAGGAGGTTGATCTGTCTAAGATGGCTGAGAATCTGGTGCAGCTTTCCTTGACTCTGGACAATGAGTATAGGAGAGTGGTCTCTTTGGAGACGCAGATAAAATGTATTCAGGAAGCAGATACAGTCAAAGTAAGAGAATTGGATACATTGGCTGAGGAAGCCCTGAAAGTGAAAGGAGACAGAGAGTGTGCCTTGGATATAATGCAAAGAGAAGCCCAAGGAAGGGAACAGTTGACAACACAGTTGGCTGAGCAGGAGGAAGTTATTAGTCACCAGGGTCAGGCTACTGTGGAATTGACCACATCAGTTAAGCAGAGAGATGAAGTCCATGACTGCCAGGGTAGCAGTTTGATGCAGATTGAGAATCTTCTTGCTGACAATACATATCTTATCCAGGAGGCAAAGTTAAGGGGGTTGATAGTCCCTCAGATGCAAACATATTCTGAAGGACTGAGTAATAGTGTAGGAGATTTGAGCATAGACAGAATTTCACTCATTGAACATCTGAACAGCACAGGGGCACAGAGACAAGCAAAAAGAAAAGGTCTTGAAACAGTACCTCTTGAGGACCAAGCATTAGGGGCCTTGAAGGAGGATCTAAAGCCAGGAATTGGAAGCATCTTATCCCAACTTCGAACAGAGGAAGATGAGTGTGAAGACATAGACACCACCATTGTGGGACTGAGGCAGATCATCATACCAACTAAGGGGAAGGTGAATCAATTGACATCGTCTCTGTCAGTGACAGACTCTAATGATAAAGGGTTGTGGTGTAACATTGGAGATCCTTGTCATTCATTGGTAGATGTCAATGATGAGGACAAAGTCGGATTGTCAGATTTCCCGACAACTGATCCAGTTCTTGAACAAAAAGTAAAAGACCTTGAAGTGTGGCCTTCCTTAAGTCAAGATTATGGTCAAGATCAGAGGGAGCTTCTGGAAAGCAGGTATAGTCACAAGTTGAACAGAACCCTGAGTTGGACATGTATGTGGGGAGTGATATTCTCAACTTTCTCTGCGTTGATCATGTTGACAAAGGCAGCTTGGGGCCTGACTTCATGAGACAGTTCACATTGTACACCTGTGCTCAATAGTTTATGTGTAGAAGGATCTGGCCTTTAGTTTTCTCATTGTGACTTTTGCAGTACGGAGTTTAAAGCAAAATGAAACCCTAGTCATTGTTCCCACTACTTGTGGCTACTGTATTTGGTGTCCCTTTGCTTGGATGCAGTCAATAAATGATGACTTTATGGGTGTTCCACTTGCTTCCTATGGTGGGTTGGTTGCTTTAAGTCTGTTGTTTGAGAAAACTATACTGTGTGCTTTGCTTTTTCTGATGTTCCTTTGTATGTATCCTTGATCAGGTCCTGCTCCCTGAAAAAGGCTGAGGAGCATGTTGCTTGCCTTTTGACCAGGATAGGTGACATGAATCACATACTGCAGCAGCAACAAGTTGATGTTATGAAGGGTAGAGAGGAACTGGGTGCAGAACAATATAGAGGATGGGTGGAGACTGACTTAATTAGTGCATACTTTGAGAGTTCAGTGGAAAGTATGGTGAACTTGAGTACAGAGTTGGGGAAACATCTTGCCATAACTAAAGGCCAACTAGTTGCAAAGCAAGAAGAATTTAACAATATCGAGGTCCTACTACAAGAAAGCAGAGCTGATACTGAAAGTCTGAGGGCTAAGAACACCATTTTGTCCAAGTTTGTCGATCAGTTGACTGAGGACAATGTAAACAGCCAGGACGAAATCTTGAAGTACAGATATGCACTCAATGAGGCATCATTATGTTCAGCAAAACACAAATCTGATCTGCACAATCTTGAGCAACAAATGGAGAATCTGAGAGTGGGTCATGTGATTCAACTCTTTAGTTCTTGGATTTATGAGAATGGAGAGCTGAATTAAAGCAGTCACTTGGGAGATGAAGTATTGCTTGCACTGTGTTTCATAGAAAGTATTCATGTTATGGGCTGCCTGTAAGAGCTATTAGTTACCTTTAGACTAGCTATTGCTCTCAAGTGCTGGCCGACATCATAATTGAGTCTTCCCATTGCTTATCAAATTGTGATAGAAACTTATGACATGGATTTTGTACAATTTTTTTCCTGAATCTTTTAGCACATTGTTACTTATAAATGTCACTCTCAGGAGCTGATGAAGCCAGTTGAGGGTCATGGTAGCTAGTCACTGCCATTCATGATGAAGGGGATGGTCTAATAATTTGTGAGTGACTCATAAGGTTATGACCACACAATGCTTGTGATATTAGTTTTGGTTTAGCTGGAACTGACATGATGTTTACCTTCAAAGTTTTACTGTAGTTGTCTCTTTCATAGATCTGTCATATGATGCTGTACAGTTGATTACACTATGGTTTACTACTGTGACCAATATTACTGGCATCTTAGCAAATTTCTGGTCATAGGTCAGTGTCCATGCTTGATGAGTTCAGTTGAAGTTACTGGAGTACTGAAGTGTTAACTTTTTGCCATGTGTGGTAGGTGGAGCTAGAAGGGAGGCTGATGACAAAAGCCACAGAAGTTCAAAAGTTGGAGGAGGAACTTGAGTGGACTGAATGGGAACATGAAGCAGAATCATCTATATTTCTTGGGGTGGTTGTAGGCCGAGAAGATGATTGGGCACAACAGCTTGACCATCTGACACATGATTTCACTGTGAAAAAGGTATGCACTTTTTTGAAGCCTAGAACCACCAGTGACCCAGAAATGAAGGAGGAGGAAATCATGCACCTCCTTGATCCAGTTGATCTTGTTAAAGTTTGAATTAATAGGTGTTCTCTATGTGAACCTTCCATGAGTATACTGAGCAGAAAAGTTTGCCCTTTGGTCTTGGAAATGATGCTGAATACCTCCTGGGGATCAACTAGTATGATTCCCCTTATAGTATGATAACATGTTGTGTGCTTTTACAGGTCAACTTGGAAAGGCAGTTGCAGGAGGCTATTGAGTCGAAAGAGTCAGCTCTAAAAGCAAAGACCACGAAACCTGATTTCTGTGAAAATGAGACAAGCACATCAGATCTGATGTCAAAAGTTGAAGTAGACAGAACCCTATGGAACAATGACCTTCATCAAAATGAGCTTGGCCGTGATTTAATGCAGGCTCAAATTCATGTTCTACATGAAAAGCTGGACGAGGCAAAGACCAAAATAAGATTCTTGACAAATGATGGTCGAGAGAAAGAAAGAACAATCATGTTACTAGAAACACAGACAAGAGAATTTGACTCCTTTAAGCAAGCTTTCTTTGTTGTTGAACTAGAATGGAACTCATTGAAGATTGACGTGGTGAGGTTATTGTGCTGTCTTGATGAAGCAAAGGCTAATGTAGGGACTATGGCGAAAGCTCTCCAATACAAAGAGAGAAAAATAGTTAATTTGGCATCTAAATGTGTGGATTTGGAGTTGCAGTTGCATGCCACCAAACTTGATTATGGAGACAAATTAAAAGAGCTAAAGGGTCAAATTGATGGGTTTAATGAGGTTATTGATGGCAGGGAATGCAATGACCATCTTGATGAAGAGATCATTTATCTAAATGAGGGCCAGAACAGTGCACAGGTTGAGCTGCCAAATCATACACTTGTAGCTGAAGATATGTTGGGCTTACGTCAGAAGGTTGGTCCTTGAAGCTACAATAGACAAATCAGTGCAGACACAATAGCAATAATTTGCTGAGAAATGCTAGGGAAATGAACATGCAATTCTGGTACAATATGGAACTACAATGTGAGGATGAATATTCCTTTGTTTTCACAGCAATGTTTCAGATGACTACAAAGAACTGAAAAGTTTTCCTATATGTTAAGAAGCAAGAAGGTCCTCATATGTCACAGTTGGGTAAGCAGGAATCTCTGAGGACTGAGTATGATTTAATCAGGCAGATCACAGATGAGAGTTTCCAGGCCTGTAAGAAAAGAACTGAACATCATGGCAAGAAATTGATGTTGGAGGTTGTGATGGAACAGAAAAGAATGGACTGTACAATCAAAGAGATTGAAAAGGTGGACGATGGAAATGGTAATGACCAAAAGCAGATTGAGGAAAAGCTTTCCTTGCTTGGGACTGATGGGCATCACTCACACAGCAGTGTTGCACAAGTAGGTATAGAAACTACAGTGGTGCAAGGTATGGTTTCTAGGCTGGAGAGTCACTTGACTTGGTTGAGGCAGAAATTCCCTGGGCTGGCGAAAGCACAATCTGCAGAACAAAGTTCGCTGACAGACATGGCTGCCATTCATGCAGTAGAGTGCAATCAGATGAAGGACATTATTGCTGCCCAAAAACTTGAGCAGGATCGTTGGGAGAAACTGGTTGCCAGATTGAAGGATGACAGAAACAATCTTGGAATTGTTAGTGCCATATTTGGATTAGAATGGAATCAAGCAAACATGGTGAACAAGAACCAGCGAGAGACATTGAGGTTGGCATATGAGATTGCATTGAAAGAAATGGAGTGGGCTCTGACTGAAGCGCAGAGGCAAATGAAAGAGCAGAAGCTACAGGAAAGTAAGTGTCCAGATGCCGCCATGTTTGTCAATTTACCACATATCAATCTGTCTACTATACTATGAACATGACTGAGTACATAACCAATATCATCACTAAGTTTGCTGAAGGCAGTCTTCAACTATCTGGGTTTTTATTGTTTGCAAGCAACTGCTAATGGGCTATATACAGTGGAAGTACACTCTACTGTGTACTGAGTAGATGAGGAAAAGCTAAATCAAATGATAGACAAGTGACATGCATTTATTTTAATGGTGGTATATATTATCTGTGACACCACAAATATGACTACATCAACCAGTGGCCAGAACCACCATTGAAGTTATCCACACCTTACCTAGTGCTTGATTGCTTTCCCAGTTGGACCTGCTCAAACTGATGTAAGACAGATGAAGTCTGAGATTCTGTCTTTGCAACATGAGATTAAAGCAATTTGGAGGCACTTGGAAAAGAGTCTTGCTGCCAGTATTCAAAAGGTGATAGGAGCTTCAAAGCAAGTTGAGTATGAGCTGACCCAGAGGTCGAAGTAAGCTCTAGATTCTTGTCTATTGTGTAACCAAACACTTTGGAAAATGGTCTAGAATAGGTACACATCATATACATCTGCTCAGGAGTTCTAGGTCTTACATTTAAATCAGTTTACATGAGGAAGAGAGCATGCACTGTTTCTCATGTAATGATCAGCAATTTGTTGATATGCAGGTTTGAGGGAGCTCTAAACCATGCGAAGCATCTTCACAGCACTTTGTGCAGGTCCACACTCAATGAGTCACAGTACTTGTGGAATGTTGAGGATTTACGGAAAGTGAGAAAAGAGGTGTGCTATTGGAAAATTTGCAAGTTTGTTTTCATAGTGCTTGCTCTTTATGAACACGTGCAGAACTGGTTGTTACTTCTGAGTCAATTCTTGAGTCAAAGCTTTACAGTCTCTTCTCAGGCTATGGTTGTGGTGGGTTATCTCTTGCAGGTAGATCTCCTTGGAGATGAAGTTGAATCACTTGTGACCATGGTTGAGAAAGTCTACAAGGTTCTGGATCATCATGGAGTCATACCGCATCCCGGAGTTCTCTTTGTCAAACTAAATCCAATGCTTTAGAGTTTCTTGAGAGAATGAAAAACCTATTCCATATACTTCCTACTTTCATCCAATCCCATGCCATTTAACCAAGGTATGAACCTGTACTTTGCCTTTTTTTTTTCCACCCAATTTTCAAAATGATATGAGCACCATTTTCATTGTACCATATGTCCTTATATTATTTATTTCTATCCTTTTTTCTCCGCAAAACTTTTGGCAAAGTGTTTTCACCAAAACACACGAGAAGAGTAGGGGCAAAAGGGTAAGTGAATTGAAAAAACTTGGGTGTTGATGATGACTTGATGACTTAGGCAAGCGAATAGGGGCAGTTCCAAGTTTGGAGGGCAAGTCTAGGGGGATGTGCAAGGGAGCCAAAGGCTATTATGCCATGGAGGAGGTTCATAAATTTTCCCTTAGTATTTTCACCAGAAATTTTTGTTTGGGCAAGTTGAACATTGAACAAATCCTTCCCTCCTGGCAGCAGTGCAAGGCAGAAAAATAGAAGCACAATGGATTTGGGTGATTAGTTGTGTGCACCCAAAAATTAAACAATAAAAAGTAGAGGAAAAAGAGAAAGACATGGGGAAATTACGTGTAGGGGAAAGCCCTAGGTTTGGGGGCATTCACAATATAATCGTGGGGCTTAGAACAAGGTGATAGCAAATTCTGGCCCTGCAATTGGGGAATGTACAAGTGTTTGGGTGGTTATTTTTTTTAAAAAAATGACCACTATAAAATAAGGGTTTTTTTAAAAATAAAAATTTGGGTTATCATACAAGTTATCAATATCAAAAAAATTCCCAACAAATAAAACCATTCATATCATGGTCAAAATTATAACCTCAATTATGAATTTAATCAGTTTTTTTTTATAATAATAACTGCCTGTTATGCATAAGGGTCAGGTATCAAATAATTGCACTGATAATCAGGTTAATATTGGTCAGGCAGGGTAGGTTATAGAATATTCCTTTTGGTTTTCTTTGTGTAAATTGGGAACGGGTACTGGAATTTACAGTGAACAGGTTTAAAATTTAACAATAACCGACCCAATAACTTAACCGGATGAAAAAAATTCCCAAGTACGTTATCAGATTTTTGAAATTTCAATAGCAATCGGTTAAGGTTTTTTCAGCTTATATATAATTTTATATACTTGGCCAAATAGGTTATTAACTGGTTATCAAAAAAAAATTTCAATTGATAGGTTATTAATAACTTGGCTGATAACCTTATTTATAATCAACTCTATTTTCAATAACCGTCCCCAACACTGGAATGTACCACACACTTGGGGTCCACCCATAAAGCCACAAGGCAAACAGTACCGTGAACGTAAAGCACTCCGAGGCTTTTGGCTTTGTATTTGAAGGCAACCCCCTGCACACAAGATTCGATTGTCAATTAAAGGAGCCTTGCACTGGTCACATGCAGACCGTCCACCATTTGAATTAAAAAATTGTCCGTGCATTACTCTAGGGAATGCCTCATCTAATCTTCGGGCCTACACATTCACGCTACTGTCCTTCAGGCTAAGACCCTCAAATTAGGGGAGGACCACGGGAGTAGGCCTTCCCCTATAAGTAAACATACATACGTTCTCCCATTACATAGGGACCCTCCCCTTACATGTACTACTTAAAGGCTGAGAGTAAACCCTAACACCTCCAAAAGTAAGGATAATTTCCCTCTTGCTCTTAAGGAATTGCCCTTAAGGAGTTGCCCTTAAGGTCCATCCTAGAAAAGGAAATTTGTGATATAAATTTGCCCTCCAGATACATAAGAAATTTTCTCCAAGTGCCTCTGGGTATGGAACAAGCTAGGTATTTAATTACACACGTTCCACTGAATAGATAGGGTAGCCTGTCCTATGACCAAACACCCAAAAAGCTCACTACTTGGGGGGGGGGGGAGGGGGGGGGGCTCACCCTAGTGCCCAATGTGAGGCCCAAAGCCTAGACATCCGTTAATTACAAAAGGAATCATAAAGAACTGGTAGAATTTTTTTTAATGAAAGGGGGACGGGCACATCGCCCTCTTAAAAATTTCTGCCTTGACAAAAGATGGAACCCTAATTTACATGCAAGGTTCCTCTAAAGTGATGAGCTTTGCATTTTGCACATAAGGTAAGGTACCTGCCTCTCATCTCCTTCCCAAAAACAAAACAAAAATCACAGGCGTTTTAGAATTCTACCCCCCAGATCGTCATAGCGGGCAAGGACCTTGTACGGGTCAGCTCTCAGTGAATTCAGGTCCCCCAGACTAAGCTAATGCCTTGCACAGGGTCCGGACTCCCAGAAGGGGCCTTAGTTCTGGGGTCCTTAGTCCTTAACCCTACTACATATGAAAGAGTTTTTGGGTGTTATAACATACAATGATAAAAACTTTTGGTAGAGAGAAAGCCAGACACACAAGGAAAACACAAAGTCAAAGTCGGTCAGGTCTTTTGCAGCTTTGGAAATGCTCCTTTTGGGAAGTGGGGAAGGAAAAACGTTTTCTAGGGCGGGGGAGAGGGAGGAAAGAGAAGGAGAAGGGAGGGGGTTAACCACCATCACCACAAGTAAAGGCACTAGTATCATGACACCAGGGAGAAGAGAAGCAAAGCAACGCAAGCAAAGCAGTTGATTGACGAGCTTGTTGATAGGCTAACTAATTAAATAAGTACACACTCACTACACACACAAACAAACACTCCATGAGTGATAAGCTGAAAACGTCTCAACTAAAAATTATGGTGATGGCGATGATAGTCTTTTACATTAGATTACCAAACAAAAAAAAAGGGCGGGGGAGGGGGGGTCGGCAGAACGATTATATATAAAAAGCGACGTAACTTATCAAGGGAAAGGGGGATGACGGAGGGAGAGAGAGGAAGGGGAGGAAGGGAGGAAGTGGGCGCCACAGACAGCCAAAGAGTCGATAAGACATAAGACAAAGAGCGAGCTCCGCCAATGAGGAAGAGCGTATCAGTTGTGCGTAAATAATCGCGGGGTACAGAAACCGTCCTACACGATAAGCACGGTGCTGTCAGAGTTTGATAAGCGCAGTGGGGAGTTGGGGAAGGTGATAGGGGCAAATGGGGGAAGGGAAAGGAAGGGAAGAGAAGAGAAAAGAGGAGGAAATGGGGATGGAGAGGAGGAGGGGAGAGGTGTAAGGTAGATAGGTTGGTGGGTGTTTTTAATTCAATGATAAGTGCAGAAGATGACAAACCCTATTGATAACGGCTTCCCCATTCCCATTCCCCTACTATTTGGGGCGTCATAATAGGTTATCAGTTATCACATCATTTCTCAAAAGGATTCAGTCCAAAAGATTTGCATGAGTGGGGGGAGGGGAGATGGTGGTGGTGGTGGGGGTGAGGGGGGTCTGGAGGAAGGAGGTTGCTCGGCATATTACATACCGTGTTACGACAGGGAAGGTGTGTCAGCAATAATTCAATAGATTCAAGTTCTCAATGGGGGGTTCTCCTTCACATGTTTCTCAAGTTCCCAATCTGTTCCTCAACACTTTCCCAATAGTTTCTCCACTTTTATGGCATCTTCTTTGCCCTAAAGTTCTACTCCCCCAAAACCTATAACGAGCAAGCACAAAGGACGAGGTGACTAACCACAATTAGGAATAGAAGTCCTACCTAAGCCAAATCAAGTGATGCAATAGAAGTCCTACCTAAGCCAAATCAAGTGATGCAATAGAAGTCCTACCTAAGCCAAATCAAGTGATGCAATATCCACCCAAGAGGCTGAAGTTCTTTTTCCCCTTTGGATTGGAAGGGAGATGGGGGATAGGGATGAGATTTTTTTGGGTTCAATTTGATGTTTTCAATTGTGTTTTGTTAATGTTCCTCAAATTCTCCTTATGTTCCCAACAGCATTGCACTTGCTCCCGTGCGTTGTTCCCAAAGTTTTCCTCTTGTAACCTGTATAGAGTAACCCAAAGGAGAAGAGTACAATATAGCTATTTTGGGAGTGCTTACAGTTTGATGGCATTTTTTTTGGTGATGGACCAATCAAAGAAGCCTGACATGTTTATTAATAAAATTGAACTTTGAGGTCCCCACAACTAATTAATATGAAATCACACATATATTAGTATGTCCTCACATATACTATGTGATCTACCATTGGCTCGCGCTAGAAATGGTGGGGGGAACATAGCTAGGAACCAAAAATCCTACCTAGCCAATGAGATGCCCCAACATGCACTCAAAAAGACCCAACTTTTTTTCCATTGTGGGGGTGGGAGGGGGAAATAAGATTTTCATTTTTTGGACACCAATGCATGAGGGGGGGGAGGGGTGGGGAGGATGGCAAAATACTCACAACCACAGGAACTTGGAGGCGATAAAAGTTCCTTAATAAAGTGAAGGTGACAAAAATGATTTGACACTTTCTAATTTCATTATGTAGCCAACCTTTCACAAATTCTCCCTCCTCCTACCCAATAACCTTTTTGCCCCCATAAAACTCTACTCTCTTTCCTATTGAGCTAGACCAAAGGGTATAGCTACATAATATTCTAATTTAAGGGGTGTCCACCGAGTGATTATTATTTTTAATGATGTCCCAATCAAAGACACCCATCACAATTTTTGTTTAAAATAATAATAATCATAATAATAACTTTGGAGATTCTCACAACTAGTTAATATGAATCTTACTTCAGCAGCAATCACACCTAATTTTAAGGCATGTGGTGTTAAGTAGCCTAATATTTAGATAACATCATGAAACAAAATGGTCATTCATGTTGGGTGGAACTAACTTAAATGCTAATTAGCTTTTTAAATTTTCCATTAACACCTAAGTTAAAAAAACCTAAGAGAACATGATAAAACATTCATCTTAACTTAACACTTAAAGCCCCCATTTTATGGATTGCTAGTTGTTACTTAACATTGTGTTTCCATTCTAAACTTTTTAAATTAAAAAAAAGTCATGTTAACACCCCTTTTCTTAACATTGTGTGTTGTGAAAGATTCATTCCACCTACGAATTTGATGTTAGTTAACATTCTTTCTTGATATGAATGCAAATATTAAAATAAAAAGTAAAAAAAACTTGCCCTCTCCTACTACCATTGACTTAGCACTTACTTGACATAAGGTGTGGTTGGAGCTTTACCCCTATTTATTACTACATGTAAGCAGCAAGTACCCCTCTCAACACTTTATGGGTTTTGTTTTGTTTTGTTTTTTTTTTTTAAA
>Ga0116231_10008781_pt1 | contig 17510 bp, 9 predicted proteins | sample S1TSphgellanicum_2_FD_89695 | JGI IMG/M metagenome (GOLD analysis project Ga0116231, IMG submission 89695) | Host-associated microbial communities from peat moss isolated from Minnesota, USA - S1T2_Fd - Sphagnum magellanicum MG | ecosystem: Host-associated > Plants > Peat moss > Unclassified...
GCCCGTGGCAAGTCCCAACACCCAAGGGTGTCCCGAATGCTAAACTAACCCGTTTTGGTTGGTTTTTGGATGCAGATTCACACGAGCTAAGCTAGTCCCTCTTCCTAGTCTAATCCCTGGGCTTCCAACTCGACCCTTTACCCCTTTTTAGAGTTGGAAGCCGGGAACGTGCTACCAAGTCTCAACTTTCCGCAACTTGACTTTGTGAAACCCTCAAGTGGGTTTCACCCCGTGACCTGGGAGTGCGTCAAATAGCATGATGTACGTGCCCTAATTTAAATGGAAGACTTCAACATTCACAATGTGTTTCAAATTTTCAAATGTCACAAAGAGGTCCTAAGTAGTATTAGGCTACAAATTAAACACAAAGTTCCCAATCCCCATAGGAATTTCTAAAGAATTCCTACCATGGGTTTAAGAAAAATTTACTACTTATCAACAACTCCTTCTATTGAAGTGATTTTGGTTTAAAACACACAATAGGGTCCAAAATTGAAAAGTGAAAACCTTTTGTTTGAAGCATTGTGTCAAGTGCTCTCATAATTAGTTTGATACAAGGATTCAAAAAACTTTACAATGTGACAATTTCAACCTAACAAACAAGCTATAGATCACTAGAATTATAATTGAAGGATTAAGGAAACAAAAGTTATATATTAGACATTGTTGGTGTGAGGAAGATGTTGTCATGCATGGATTACACTTCCTTTTGGATTTAAGTGAGAAAGTGAAAGAGGGTGGAGGCCATGATTACTTAGGAATAATCAATATTTTCAAAAAATTTCATAAAATGAATTCAAGCACACATATGAACATGAGTAATATTTCAATGTGGGTTTTAAAGGGTGAATCGATTTGGAAACAAAATCAAAGTGCATGGGGGATATTTCTTTGTGAAAATTCAACCACCTTCAAAGTACCTTGGGTCTTTCAACTTCAAACCTAAAAAATAAGCAATATCTCATGCATACAAATGAACAACCTCTATTATCCAAGTTAAGCATTGAGGCACATAACTCCTTGTGAAAACTCCACCACAAGTGAACTATTTTTGGTGCTTCAATGTCAAATCTCAAAAATCAATAGCAATTTCAAACATTCAAATGAAAAGGATTTGTTATTCATTTTTTAAAAATTGGGTTAGTTGGGAATAAAATCAAAGTAACAGCATAGCTGTAATTAAAAATTCAATTGCTTGTACTTTAGGCATTTTGGATGCTTCAATCTAAAATCTAAAGCATTAACAACACAACCATCAAGCATACAAACTAGTTATATAATTTGGGCCTCATAATTTAGGACATTGATTAATTAGAAAGTTAATCACATGTGGGGTTATAATTTCAACCCATACATCAACCCCTCCAAACCACCTTGAACATTTCACCTTCTAAAACTTGAACCCTAAATTACCTCAAGCATATAAACAAAGAAGAAATCGCATATATTGATAATTGGGTTTCATTTATAGAAAGTTTAGGGCATGAACACAAGCACACTTGTAACTCATAGATTTGAAGAGTTTAAAATCATATACTGAACAAAGGCATACAAATTGAAAAGAGAAGAAACAAACTTCACATTTAAGAAAATGAAATGGAATCCACATTTGCAGGTAAAAATTCATTGTTGCAAACCTGCATTCAAGCCAAAATGCCCTAATTTGCTATCGTCTTCAAATTTAGATTTATCCTCTCAAAAAATGAAAGGAAATTATCTTTGAAAGCTTTCATTCAAGCCAAAATGAACAATTCTCATTAAAGTCAAATCACAATGACATTAAATCTTAACACAATTGGGCTTCAATTTTGGCATCCATTCAAGAAAAAGACCTCTTGAAAGATTTTTCTTTAAAAAAAAAAATGGTTAAAAAAAACTAACAAACAATGTGTTGTCAAAATCAACAAATCAACTTCAAGTGTGCAAGCATGCTAAACCAAATCCCAAAAATATCCCTTGAATGTCAAAACATAGAATTGACAACTTTGAAGTTCAAAAAGTATAACACATTCCTTGAAAATTGATGTTTAAACTACATGAATGTATGTAATGTGACATGAAAAAGCTTTAAATAATTTTAAACATTGTGTTTACATTTTTTCAACCTACTCCACTTTACTTTTCACATTTAATGTTGTTGTCCCAAATTGCAAAAATAGACATCAAAAGTACAATAATGACTTTTCAGTTTTGAAATCCATTTTTGTGACACATTTAAAAATTATTTACAACATGATTTACCATGCTACAAACACGAAATGCATTTTTCATACATATATAAAAATAAATTACACTTGTCTTCCATACCTACGATAAGAAAAAACTAGTTTTGAAGGGCTTCACATTATCATAAGTATTTGAATTCCAAAAAGCATCCATTAATATGCATGATACATTAAACATCAATAGCACATTGATATTTTGAATAGTTTGATTTTTAAAAAGTATCATATATAAATTTTCAATAAATAAATAAAATAGTGACAATAATACAATACACTAGGGATGACCATCTATTGTTTATTTAACATGCCAAGTACATCCCAAAATTTATAGCATTGCAAGTAAAATACAAAAATGTTAAATATATTCCACCCTACTTTTACTTGGTGAGCAAGTATCACAAATTAACATACTAATTTAACATGTTCATGCCCTCAAAAGGGTTTAAGGTTCATGGTTGAAATTGAAAATTTGTGTGGATGAAATTATTTTGGATATCTAAAAAATTAATGGAATTATCAAGTAAGGTTTTGTTTGAATATTAAATTATTTACCCGCCAATATGTGGGACATTTTGTAACTTGCTTTATTCAAGTTGATAATGAGCACAAATGTTAATAATTGACCAACACTACATGAAAGCATGATGTAGTACTAACAGGCCTAAAAAAAGGGTTTGCATTATGCTAATTATAATTAACACCAAAATCTTTGTTATAGGTTGTAACAACATCACACTAATCATTTGTTGCTTAAAGCATTGTGCAATTAATTTAAAATTCAACATTCATAATAAAATTCTTTCAAAACCAAATTGATTACACTTTCAAGGATTGCAACAAACATCATTCATGTGTTGTGGTCAAACATGGCTAGAAAAAAGGGTTTGAATCATGCTAATTGTAATTAACATCAAAAAAATTATTATAGATTGCACAACATCACACTAATCATTTAATGGTTCAAACATTGTGGGATTAATTTAAAATTCAACTTTCATAATAACATTCTTTCCAAACCAAATTAATTGCCCTTTCAAATGTTGGTAAGGTAAAGTAGACCAAAACATAGTCTATCAAAAATCCAATTTTAAAAATGAAATAGTTTCTTACATGGACATAGGAAAGTAAATTCAAAATATTATGAAATAGAAATATGAAGACATGGGTCAATGCATTTACTTTATGGGAAGTTGGATACAAAGTTTGAACAACTTTGGTATTATAAAAGTAGGTTGAAAGTACATTCGAAGTTTTTTGGGTCAATATGGTGTTCAAAACTACTTCATATACAAATATTTATATAATTATATGCATAATTTGATAATACATAAGAATGTTTTAAGGCCTCACTAACTTGAAAAAAAAATTAATCAATATTTAATTTACATGTAGCCCTTTTTGTAAGATCAGACTTCTTGTGCAAGTAGAAACATTTTTTAAAATTATACTTTCAAAATTGGATAGTCCAACATTTTAAATATAAAATGAAATATTATCATCATGTTAATTATTGTACAAAATTTAAAAAATTATTTTCAATACATTAAAAAAATTTCATGGCTATTTGTAATTTTTTTGACACAAAGTAGTGAGCTATTTACTTTACCTTACTTGCACCTTTTCAAGGATTGCAACAAACATCACTTATGTGTTGTGGTTATGTAATGTGATAAATATATATTTTTAAATAATTTATTTTCTATAAGACTTAACAATTCATCTTTTATGCCTTAGGATCATGTTTAAGAGCAAGTGAAATGATTGAATGTCATTGCTTTGTTATATTCTTTTTATTTTTTTCAATTTGTATCACAATTATAACCTTGGGCTCATGACTAACTCTAGGGCAAGACAAAGATTTATTTGTTTCGAACCAAGGTTATCGCAACCTTCACAATGCACACGGGGTTGTAACCAAGGCTTGAATAGGATATGAGGGCAAACCTAAAATTAAGTTGAAGGTTTATTATCAAAGGTGTTGAAAGGAAACCCCAACTAAACTACGTGATAATTTAAGAGTTCAAATTCACACCCAATGGTGTTAATGAAAGGATTGAATATGGGAGAATGTTGCAATGTCCTTAATTTAATTGGATTCATTACCATTTCCAAGGAATAAATTGACTTTTAAAAAAAAATTATGAAAAAATCAAACCAAATATAAAGGTAGGTTAAAAGTAAGGAAATTCACTTTGACAAAATGGAAAATTGTGGGAATAAAGGGGAAACATTTTAAATATTTCCAGAATGCCTTCCCAATTTGAGCATTGGGAATCTTGAAAAATCTCAAATGTTTGAAATGATGTTTAAAAGTCAAATCCTTGTCCAAATCAAATGATTTCAACAAAATTAAAATATTTCAATGAACTACAAGATGTTGGATTGCATAGCCAAACCAAAGGATTTTCATCAATAATTATGAATGTTTGAAAGTGTAGACACATATTATCAAATAAAATTTGATCATTTGTAACATGATTTGAAGGAATCGATTATGCCCAAATCAAAAGCTTGGCACAATGATGGAAAGCTCTTGACAAAAACTACAACAAAATGGACTCATATGTTTCAATTAGTTAAGTTATTTGGAGTCGTGGGATACTAAAATATCCATACTTTGAAAGAGAGATTTTGAGAATTTGCTATTCTAAACTTTTGTTTCATGAAATGTTACATTTTAAATGGCATTGTGGAACATAATTTGTTGGTCGTCTTGATTATGCGTGTCATTTTGAGTTTGGATTTTCAGAAGCATGTCATTATGTTTTCAACACTTGAAAGATCAACCTAGTTTACTCTGCTACTTTTAAAATATGTTTAATTTTTGCATTAGATTTGTAATGAGGATAGCTAGTTGAACATACATGGAACTTGATTCATGTTCAAACAAAAATTTAGTCAGTTTTTTTCTTAATCTCTCCTTAAGGAATTGATCCTTCTTGGGGTTTGATCTCAAGGTGATTGAAAATTTATCTTAAAGATCAAATGAGAATTGCATTTTGGAATGTTGGAATGGGGATGTTGTTTATTAAAAATTTGTGATGGGTTGGTTCAAATTGACAACTACAACAATGGTTAACAATTTGGTTTATGGGAGATGCAAAATAGGATGTTCAAGGTTGAAAATTGATTTCTAACATGTTTCTAGTAAGTGCCACAAGTGATTATTCAAGTTTTGAAATCCAGCACAACCAAATCTCTTATAGTGGATCCATCCACTACACATTTGATTATGATGAAGAAGGAGCTAGGTGGACCTTGGCTATGCAAGGTCTTGAAATAAGCTTGAATTATTTATTTTGAACAAGAGTTACATCTAAACGTGTTACATATGCAATGGAAAACACATTATTAGACTCCTAAATTAATTAGGAAAAGGACGTGAACATCAAATTGATGTTGGCCCATTTAAATCTTCATAACACCATTGTCAAAAAACATTCAGTGGGGGGTAATGGAATTGAAGATGAAATTGCAAGATGGTTTGATTCACCATTTGTTTTGAACTTTCAAGCTCACTTTTAAACTTCCAAAAAAAGAAAATTTTGCAAGGTTTGCACATTTAAACTTAAAGTTGAAAATTTTGTACATGTTCTATTTGTTTGATTTTGTGAGTCTTGATAAGATTAAGCACCCATCTAATGACATGTGACAAGCAATAATTTGTTATTAAAACATTTATAGCAAAAAAACTAATTATACATTAAAAATGACAAATTATTTTATCTCATGTTTGTCAATCTTCAATGGCTTAAGTTGTCAAAGCAAATGTAACTATTTATAATGGAATAGCAAGTTCAACAAGTTGAGTAGAACCAATGTGAGCACTAAATCAAACCTTGCATTTCATACCAGTATTTATAAAATTTGAAGGCAATTTCATGTTCATTAAAAAAATCCTCACACCTTCAACCTTATTAATAAGTTGAATAAATAATTCAAAGCACATTTGAACATATTGGGAAACATATGTCATCCTCTATGTAACAAGTTTTAATAATATTCGATAGAATGTGTAAGTCATTTTTGAATTATATATTACAATGCATGCACTTGGCACATATGATAATATGATTGTGATTGATGGTGCAAATATTTTTTTAAAACTTTAAAAACCAAGTGGCATTTAATGGTTGGTTTTTTTATTAAAACAATGAAAGTGGTTTATACAAAAATATTACAGAATTTGGGCTTTGTGTTATTCCAAACTACTAATGACAATCAACTTTTTTTTCCTTCTTATTTCCCATATGGTTTCCAATAGTTCATCATACTTATGTCAATTTCAAATTTAGATTAATTTGAATTAATATAAACATCATGAGCATGAAAAGGCATGTGGTAATTTGCCTTTTCATATCCATGTTGGTGGATAGGGAAAAGGAGTGAGATATTTAGGTGGGTGAAATCATGGTAAAGTATACATAAAAAGTAGTGTAAGCAACAAAATATTGGGGTCCCTAAAGAAAAGGACTAACAAGTAGATGATTTTATGGGGATGATAATTTTTTTTTGGGTACAATAGTTTTAAACTCTTGTTGCATGGACTTCAAAAACTAAATTGTTATAATCATGTTTTTTTAAGCTACTTGAAAGTACTTGAATTGGACCTAAAATTTATGGTAGTTTGAAAAATAAAGTTCAAGTACTTGAAAGTAGGTATTTTATGCAAATATTTGGTTTTTTTTTCAAGCACCTCAATATTATGTGGTGAACATTCTAATATAATTTTTTTGGTTAATCAAGTTTGTTTTCATAATTAAAATCATCTTCAACCTCTAAAAAATGGGGGATATTTTTGGGTTACTTTTTCAAGTCCAAATGATATGACACAAATTGTTTTTAAAAGCTAGAAGGAGGCTAGAAATGCCCATGAAAAAAAATTCATTTGTTTTGAAATGCTAGAGGAAGGTTAGAAGTTTGAAATTTTATTTTTTTGTGTTTTCAAATAAAAAACAAGGTAACAAGTATGTACAAAATATTTTGCTTGCACCTAGGTGTGTAATTATCAACTAGGTGACCATGTTGGAACTATCTTAGTGCCAAATATTGGGCCCTATATTTGTTTCATTTAAACCAATTACAATTATCATGATCATCACTTGAATTAGAAAATAATGGAACTAAACATATTTAATATGGGTTTGTTCAGAGTGTGGATCTTTTTTTGCTTACACTTGAGTAACATTTATATATACATATAAAATTTAAAGTTTATATTGGTACAACATGAACTTACAAGAATGGGTTTTGGATGTGGCATCATTGCAATGAGGTGAATTGTGTTGAAAAAAAATGGTAGATTAAAAAAATTGACATTCCACCCAACTTATTTGAAATTATGTTGTCATTATGATTTGATGTTAATGAAATGCAATATACCATTGATTGTCACAACCCTTGCTTTGAAGTTGTGATGAAAACATGAAGGAACATCAAATTGAGACAAAAACAAATTAAAGTCATAACTTCAGTTGCATTGGATTTTTAAACAAGGTTTTAAACATTAAAGTTTTGTAGTGTAAATGAGGGCATTGACGTTTTTAAAAAAAATGGGTGAACATGTCACAACTCTAACTTGGGTGTGTGACTAATTATTGGGATGGGCAACAAAGGGCTCATCTTGAGATAAACAAAAAAATGAAGGTTTTCAAGTTGGGATTAGTTGAACAAAAAACTTGAAATTTTGAGTGAGTGCAAATGAGGGCTAACTAACTCCCACAATATGAAATGGAAATGTGTGGGAATAAAAGATATGCAATCTTATGACTCTTGAGGAATTTAGAATGCTCAAAATGTCATTTGGGGATCAAATTTTCTTCAAGTCTATTTTCTTCAAGTCCATGTTGGTGACTTTTAGTTTGTTATAAATATATTGTTAAATACCACAATAAAGTGGGTTTGCATTTTAGAAAAAGACTAATTTTACATCAATTATGGCCATTTGAAGGATGAAATGAAAGTGCTAAAATAATTTTCCATTGCATAAATAACAATTTAAGGAGTCGAATCAAGTGTATGGTAAGGCTTTGGAGTGAGGGTTGTATTTACTATGAAGGGCATGTGCAATGTGGAGTTACTGCAATGTTCATATTGGTAATGTTAACTTGAAGTTAAAACTTGCTTGGGAACATTTGTTTCTTGTTGTTTCGTGACATTCAAAGGGTACCATGTGCGAAATAATGATGTGTAAAAGGAGGGCATGTTTCAAAAACAAAATCCCCATCTTTTTGTAGAGGTAAAATTCTTGTTTATAATAGGGCTTCCAAATACACTAAAACTTTTCTAAGAGAAAAGAAGGTTAGATTGAAATGTTTGATAGAATATTGGAAAACTTTTTTCAAGGGTTATAAGAAAACATTTAAATTATTGAATTTACATATTTTTGAGGAAATTATAAGCTCATGAACTTTTGGGATTGAGTTTGTGATGTTGGCAAAATCAAGATCCCCATGTTTTTGCCATTTTGATATAGGTACAATGAAGAGCTATATTATAGGGAGCACGGTGACTTTTCCCAAGTTCAAGCTATGCCAAGTCTATGTGAATCCATGGTTGGTCCATGAACCAAAATCAATTACAAATGCAATAATTGCCATATTGTTCAATTTGTGTAGTTTGATCCTAGTCTTATTGAAAGCTTTTGCATGACCTCCTTGTTTCAATGTGAGGACTAAGGACCATGCCCAAGTTTACAAGTCTTATGTAGCACAATGTATTGAAAAGTACATACCTTTGTGGCAAGTCCTTAATGGCACATCATTCATTGAATTCTTAAACCATTAAACTCTAGGATAAAATAATAATGCACTTTCGATTGAAGTTTGGTGGTAATAAATTATCAAGAAGGCAAACCAAAAATAAATGCAAATTTGAACACATTGCATTGGATTAGTTGAAAATTGAACTAAATGCATTTACTGCAGACATAAAACATTTTTAACCATTAGGCTACCACAATGATGTTTGAAAATATAAAGAGATTTAACATAGTTAAATTGTCTTGTCAAAATTTTGAAATAGTCAAAATGGGGCTTCTGAACCCAATTTTTTATTATTTAAATTTGATTTTTTTGTTCATTATTGGTTGTATATATATATATATAATAATAATTATTATTTTCATGTGTGAGTATAGGTCAAAATTCAAAATAAATGTGCATTGTATTGGGAAAAAATAAAAGGATTTCATTTTTTATCAATGAAATAATAACTATGTTTTTAATAGTAAAATTTTGCAAAACACGAAATATTGTGATTTTGATAAATATAAGGTTTAAACCAATGTTGGCCAATTATTGATTTTTAAAATAACCACAAGGTAGGCTATCAAATAACTCGTTGATGACTACCTATTATCATGCCAAATGATAATAACTTATAAGGTTTAAATTTATCAAGGTGAAAACATGGTAAAGTATACACAAAAAAAATGTAAACAACAAAATACATGGGATTCTAAATGAGAGGACTAATAAGTAGATGATTTTATAGGGATCATAATATTATTTTTGGGTACATTATTTTTAAACTCTTGTTTGCATGGACTTTTAAAAGTTAAATTGTTATAATCATGTGTTTTTAAACTACTTGCAAATACTTGAATTGAACCTAAAACTTGTGGCAATTTGAAAAATAAAGTTCAAGTATTTGAAAATAGGTGAAATGTTTTTGCAAGTATTAGGTTTTCTTTTATGCATCTTGATATTGATGTGGTGAACATTTTCACATAATGTTTTTAGTTAATGGAATATGTTTTCATAATTAAAATCATCCTTGGAACCTGGTAATTGAACCACCTAAGCATGTTATTAATTTTAAAAAAAATCAATACAAGGTAGTTATCAATTTAATCAATTATCACAAAATCAATAATTGATTGGTGGGAACATGTTGAATATTCAAATATATTATTTTATTTTTTTCACACACAAACACAACCATCTTGTTATTTTTGAATTGGTTGGTTGATAATATAAATTAGTTAATTTCAAATGATAAGGATGTATCATTTACTACTAATGATAAAGGTAAAAGGCATATTACAAACCTAATGGGGTTTTATTCTTGATTGTTTGAATTTTAAAGAGGTAGCATGATTGCAAGGTAAATCAACATGTTTAAATTAATGTTAATTACATAATCAGGTTGGGTATATATACATATATTATTTTATGTTAAATTATACATTTTAAAGGCACATAAATTGAAGTTGTGTATGGTTTATTGCTTTAGCAATTCATGGGAGTGCAAAAATATCTTTCTCATATTTTGAACATCAATTTTGAATCTTGATTTGTTGGAATCATATCAACATGTTCGATAAAATGTGTTACTTTCAAAATAATTATCAAGGAAAAATACATATCCTTTAAAAAGTGTATGACAATAAGATGGGTCCTTGTGGTGATGAAACTAATCAATATATCTTAGGATTTTAATCTTTTAATTGGAATGATATAATTAGGGTCAAAGAAATTTGAATGGTGGAGACAAAGTTTCCTACATCCTTAGATGGGTTAAACAAGATCATTGTCTTATGATCTAATGGAGGAAAAAAAGATTGAACAAGGTTCAGTTGTAATTTGGTGGTGGATGTTAAATGGCTAGACATGTATCATGTTCATGGTCAAAGAGGAGGAAGAAAATACATATTTATTGTTCAAAACCTCTAAAAGTTTATAATACAATAGGACAAAAAAGGATGTTATATTTTAATCTTTTCAAGGTTCTTTTTTATGTAAATGGTGTAGTGAAAGGTATTTAAAGAATTGGGAAAAATATGTCCATATTGAAAGAGGTGGAAGGACAATGGACTCTATTTATCTTTCACTCAAATTGTTGCCACTCTTCTTTTTTGCAATGGATTAGGCTTTTGTGTTTATGTTTAAAAGGTTTTTTGGTTGCTTGCAAGAAGGTAGAACATGATGGGACCAAAAGGTTGCATGATTGCTTGTTTCTTTGAACACAACCAAATGCATAGGAATGCAAAAAAACCAATAAAATTAGTTGGAGCCTTGACTCTAATGTTGAAACCCCTTTTGTGAACTACAAGTTTTATAAGCATCCTTGGTCATGTTGGCATTGGATTTGTTTATAATAACAACATTTGTTTGTTCTTAAATAGAAAATGACCATTTAAGAAGCTATTAATTTGAAAATTAAAAAAAAAATCATCAAGATTGGACCAATGTTTTTAATGATAGTTTCAACATTAATGATTTGAACTTTAGATCACCAAAGTGTTGACATAAATTTTTTTATTACATTTAAGTTATTTTAAAATTCTATTGTTGTAATGTAAAGGCTTTGCAATATGCCTAGTGAATGAGTCAAGATAATTAATTTTTTCATTAAAAAAAGTAAAATTGCAATAATGGTATTGCATGCATAGGTTCGAAGAAAATGGAGAACAATATACTTGATGTTATGTCTTCATCAATATTTTTTGAAGAAACTTTTAGTGGAGCCTAAGTGATGATTTCCATAGGAGGTTTTAGAGAAAATGGTAGTAATCTATAAGAAGATTTAGCCAAATCTAGCTATATAAACAAGATATTAAATAATATTATTATTTTAATCAACCTTCTATATTTATGGCTATGCAATGAGAATCAAATATACGAATCTAGCAAATTTTACTTTTTGTTTTCTCACTTTCGGCAATATAGACCCTTCGAAATCACATAATCTTCAATTTTTTGATTTCAAAAAAAACGTGGCAAAATTTTGCTAGTAAAAAGGTTGGTTGTCATTTCACCATGCTTTAGGATTCTCACTACCTTTGTGAAGGAGGTTATGTTAAAATTTTATAAATGATTTTGAACTCATATGGGTTGGTATTGTGGATAACATTAACAATATTTATATTGGTGAATTGAATGCACAAATCCTTGGAAGATGCATGTGAGTCCCAATAATTAGTTAGCTAAATAATTTAAAGATTAATATAAAATCCATTTGAACTATATTCATATTAAATATTGATTCACCATCAACAAAATTAAGATTTTCAGAAATTTGTATCTAAAAAAATTCCCCTCCATTCATAATACATGACAACATTCCAAAGTATTGGAAACAAATAAACCTTATTATGCACATTCTGACTCAAACATGGCAACTTCATTATGAATGCAATGATCTTGTGTCCATAAATTTTCGAAATATCTGGAGAAGACATATAGTCAACATCATATGAGGACAAAACAAATCTGTTGATTCATGCAAAAGAGAGAAGAAAAGGTGTGTGGATGTGGCACATGTGCTTTCATTTGATGGAGTTATCCAAAGTGTCACAAGTTCCCAATGGTTTAGGATTTTCACATGGGATGTAATGTGAGTGTTATTATTCTTTTGGATTCATTGCATCAATTGGTTTTCCAATCAAAACCATGGTCTCAATGTATTGACCTAAACATTCAAATAACATCAACTTTCCCACTCTTCAATATGTGAATTGGTTTTACCTTGAAAAAATGCATGTGAACAAGGAGTGCAATACTTAGTATGTCAAGCCAACATGTGATTGTGCTTTTGTGGATAAATGGTCAAAAAAAAATAAATCAAGGAAAAGGCTACATGCCATGCACCTCCATTAGAATAGCCTTGGCCTTAGGCACCTTATTTTTGTACCTTATATGAAATATCAAAAACATCATTATCACTAGTCATTACTTGTGATCATTTTTAATTTTATTCTTTCATGTTTTATTTTTAAATGAGTTGTTTACATGTTGGTCCATGTTTAAGTTATAAGTATTATGTGGACATGTTGCATGTCAATTTGCCCAAATATATGGCAAGGAAATGTGTAGGGCAATTAAAAAAAAAGAAGGTCAATTTTTATTTGTAAAATGAATTTTTTTAGTAAGTTTTGAAATTACAAACCATCTATTTGTATCAATTTGTTTTTGCAAATGAAGGGTCTTTGGATTCCATTTTTTGATGACAAAACTAAATGAGGGAATTGATTTTTCATGTTTAATGTAAAAGCAAATCCTAAAGGCCCAAAAGAAGGTTGATGGAAGGTTGACCATATCCAAAAAAATATGGATCATGGAAACTAAAGGCAATACATTTGGGTCAAGACAAGACCAAAACTTAAACATACATTGGAAAATTAATCAAATTTCAATTTTGTTGTTACATCAAGAAGTTAGTTGAAAACCATATGCCATGGCCATAGCTCATGCCATAAATGATAACACATTAATCACTCAAGCTTTATAGATAATTTATTTGTAACAAAGATTTGAGGATTCCACTAAAAAACTTTTGATGGGCTGACAATCAAATGGAGTAACATGTAAGCAAAACATGCATATTTTAAACAACCAAATAGACTATAGAATTCATAATCCAAGATTCAAACAATTCATTTCAAAAACAAAACTTAGGATTCAAAATATAGGAGGAGAAAAAATGTGTTCAAATCTTGGTAACCTTGTTGTGATCCAAATTCAACATGAACAAATTTTTGCACCATACTGAATTTTAATGTCTTTTCAATCTTGAATTGTTGTTCTAAAAGGGAAATTTTGCAACATGAGAAACCATTGACTAAACATTAAAATGACTAGTTACAAATGCATGGTCAATCAATTCCTTGATTTAGTATTCATAAATGTGAATGTGGAAAAATAACATTCATCCTTTATTAAACCAGTAACTTGCACAATAGCAAGTTCAACCAACTTGATGTCGTCATGGATTTTTTGTTTAAGAATGTATTCGATGAGGAAAGGGTATTCCATAGCTTAGTCAATGAGGTGACATAAAATGGTTCATGCATCACCAATTTAACATTGTTTATAATGGTAAGGACAAAGTGAGATTCCTATAATTCAAATGTAGTTGTTGAAAAAGAATCTTGGAAACCATTTAGCTCATTAGGTCCTACCTTAAGTTAGCAAAGGGCAACTTTGATGATTTCAAGTGAATACAAACTTAATTTTGGGTTTTGGTTGTAGCTAATAGTGTGGGCACTCAAACCGGAATGCATCCACAAATCATGTGTTGGGAATCAACCTTGCAACTTTTTAATAAATTGAGTGGCAACTTCTTAACAATGTTTTTTCATAGATCACACAACTTTTGCATATACATGTTTTATAACAAAACTAAATTCCCTCGTATGATTTACAAAATGTGGCCCAAACATCTTGCCAAACAAATTCAAATAAAACTAAATGATATGTTTTTATATTCAAATTTGTAAACCAACAAAAACTTGTGTTCACATGGTACTTGGTAAACACATCACCTTGGAAAGAGGAATGGAACATGTGATTTTCATCCCCTTCACAAAATTTTATTGGTTTTTAATCATAAAAATGTTTACAATTGATAATGTACCTAGATGATAACCAGGTCATCCAGGTAGGTTATTACATTTTGAAAGTTCAATACCAAATGGTTAGATTATGAACCGGCGATAAAAAAATTCAATAACCAACTGGTAGGTTATTAATAACCTACCTGATAACCGAGTGGAGATCAGGGGTCAAAGTTTAATAACCGGCCACCACTGGTTGATAACTACCTCATCATGCCAGGCAAAAATCAGTCTTGGACCCAACCAGTAATACTAGGACAAGGCTGGTATGAAAGTGTTTACAAAACCTAAAAACCCAAAAGCAGGACCAAGCCTGGGTATGTTCAAAAGTCCATAACAGACCAACAAACAACAAACAAAGTCCTTCCAAGTTCCAACTTCCCAACCAGAGTTTTGTTAAAAAAGCTGCTAGTTAGTCTCTCTCTCCCCTTGTGTTAGAATATGATTTATTGAACTCCTCACAGGGACAATGCAATCCTTACCAGGGTACTTGCATATCCTTCAACACACACCCAGATTATGATGGGCCTACTACTACTACTACTACTACTACCTTTGCTGCATTGGGTTGTCTGCAGACATAATAAGGTCTGTTGTTCTGGTTGGTGAAAAAAATGGTACCTGCAAAATCTATCACCAACAGCAAAAGCCCCTTTTCCCCTCTCTTCTCTCTCTCTCTCTCTTTCTCTCTCTCTCAAATCTGCCAGCCTTATTCTCAGTTCTCTGTAATATACATAAATTGTGTGCAAATCTCTCTCTCCATTCCTTCCTTCTTTGGCTTGACCACACTTTCTTGGTTTCAGCAAACCATGCAATCTCCATGTGAAGTGTGGCCCCAGTTCTTCACTACTTGTTCAGAAATGATATGCACAGAGAGAGATTAAAAGGGTCTTGGAATCACTGGAACCCAAGTGTGCCTAAGCTAAGCAGGGTACTTACAATCAATCACTTGGCAACAAAATTATTATAGTATAATAATAATAATATTATTATTCAGTTTGTGTCTGGATTCTTCCAGAAACAATGATCTTCTTGCCTTCACATGAATCCATTCTTCAACGTCCCCAACCCCCACATTAGGTTAGGTAGGTAGGTAGGTAGGTAGGTACTTGATTCTTTCAGCTACCAGTAGAGATAAAGAAATGGATGAAATCAGATCTGAGAATTTATGTTGGGTGGGCCTACAAACCCAAAAGCCACCAGTTGCATCCATCATCCACTGGAAGCCTGTTATAGACTGACTAGCTAACTGGCAGGAGGCTGCCAATTACTGGCAATAGCTGGAGGCCAGAGAGTGCCAAGGCCATTTCCCATAGCTGGTAGCCTTGAGCTGGGTTACTGGGCATAACTGATGTTAATGACAATTGAGATGACCTATTTTCATTCATCAAGAAAGCGACACTATTGCATTTTCATCCAAGAAGTGATAGGATTGTGGAATCATTTGGCCAATGAGAGCCAACCTTGGTACCTTGTGTTGAGTAGTAGGTCACTGGCTAATATAATGAAGGTTGGAGGTTGGTTTGTAACTTGTGACCTGATACCAGTTAGGGCGTTGAGATTCTCATTACGGTGGATTATTACGACCAGTTGTGGATGAACCTCAACTGAGTGCACTTTGAGTTTTCACCATGGCAAATTATCCTGAAGGATAAGTCGTAGAGGTAGGTACGTAGGTAGGATAATATATGGTTACTAGCTAAGTAGATGCATGTCAATGGCCAGTAAGTGAGGTAAGGGTTGATGGGTTGTTTGTATGTAGGTGGTAAAAACGGAAACTGAGGTAACCACTATGGTTAAGTAGGGAATTGGAACTCAATGAAAAAAATGTTTCTTGTCCATCTACTATCCATCCATCCCTCATGTTGAGCTTGGTGGCTGTTGGTTCACTCTGGCCTACTAGTGGCTTGGCCTTTTCAATATTTGTGTATCCTGTGATCTTTTCTTTCTCTCATTGTAGACTCTTTTGTGATGATGGGGGGTACCTATCTGCTTTGAATGTGTCACCCATATCATCAGGTTTGCAGTACTTGTCCATATATTTAATAGCACAAAATGGAGGAGCTGCTTTATGTGGTTTCTTGCATAAATCTTCATGATTTGAATTTTTTTAAAAATAGGAGTGTGGTCACTAGTGTTGTTGGGTGGTTTAACCATTAGAAATGGCAAATCATATATATTAATTCACTTGGTCTGTCTGTGACAGTGATTCCAGACGGACAGTGGCCACGGACAGTTATTTGAAAAGAAAAGTTTTTTTAAAAAACCAAAAAATCAACCAAACATTGTTGAAATAACACACCTGTACCTTATGCACAAGGTTCACACTAGTAATCATAACTGACAGTCCCAATGTGGTTCTTTAAAATATAGAACCACGGTTCTTCGAAAAATCAATCAAACAATGGGTTCTGATGCATATAGGACTGGTTCTCAAAAGTTTAGGAACTGACTTTTAGACTAGGTAATTGAGCTGGTTACCGGACATAATTGGTTTGTTTGTGAGGAGGAGTCACAGTGGCAGACTGATGCTGTGTCAGGGTACTCCATACATGTGACTTATGAGTTATATAACTCGTGTGTGACTAGTGTTCATTGGTGTTTTGTCACGCCTCCTAACAATTGGTTATGATATTGTGTAAATAGGGTTGGTGAGCAAACGCACTTAAGCTCTCGGAGAGCTTCTTGAGACATTGCTCCTTTGCCTTTCAAGTTGAAAAGTTCTTTTTTAGAGCTCGGCTTGGTGTACCCATAGTCATTTAGATCACTCAGAACGAACAAAATTTGAGAAAAATATGATTGTCAAATGTAGGTGTGTTCAATTATTGACCTAAAATATGATTTAGGTGTCAACATATTCATTTTCCTCATAGTTTTTTTTTTTGTTTTTGGTTTTTTTCTTTTCCTTTGCGTCTAAACGGGGTACCTTGTAGTTTTCCTTTACAAAA
>Ga0116231_10008784_pt1 | contig 17506 bp, 9 predicted proteins | sample S1TSphgellanicum_2_FD_89695 | JGI IMG/M metagenome (GOLD analysis project Ga0116231, IMG submission 89695) | Host-associated microbial communities from peat moss isolated from Minnesota, USA - S1T2_Fd - Sphagnum magellanicum MG | ecosystem: Host-associated > Plants > Peat moss > Unclassified...
TCCCAATTAAGGGGATGGATGAAATGTACGTCCGGCTTGATGACGGGATGGATTTTGGGGAAGCTTTTTTTCTTTTAGCTACTGTCCGTCCCGATTAAGGGGATGGATGAAATGTCAATTGGCTGGATGATCACAAAATAATAATAATAATAGAAAACACATAAAAATAAAAAAATAAAAAAGTTAAAAGTTTCTAAAAAGAAACTAAAACGCGAACCAAGTTTAAAGAAACCGGGGGACTTCACAGTGGCCGAAGGTCACGGGCACCCACTCATTCTAGTAGTTATAAACATATAGTCATGGAAGTAGGATTAGAATATAGATATAACTTTTAATTAAAACAATTTTTATAACTTCACACTCGAATTTGTTTATGGATTGATTCATTTGTTTTTTTTTCCTTCAAAACCATGTAAATTATGGTCACTTGTTAATGCACATGCCTAGGTCTATGTCCAGTGGGCATCACCCTTTTCCATACTCGTTATGCATGGCCTTCTACAAAACTAAAATGGACACATGTCTATGCCCAGAGAGCTTAAGTTTCCTATTTAAACAAAAAACTTCTAGGCTTGGGTGCACTGGTCTTCACATTTAGTTTTTATTAAACAAAAAACCCTATTTGATAAGTATGACCAAAAGTTGATACCCGCCCAACACTAGTTGCAACTCCCTCCTGTCACTTGGCACCGGTTTGGTCGAGTGTCAATGAGAACCTCAACTGAGTTATTTTAAACCATGATTTTATCCATATGAAGATTTAGCCAAATCTGAAAATATGGAAGTACAAATCTTAAATCATGCTTTTATGTTAATTTCTTGCTACTCACTAGAACCAGATATTAAAATTTTGTGATATTTTATTATTTTTTCTCTGACTTCTGGTGATTGAACCCCCAAAAAACATTTCATTTTTGAGTTCAAAAATTTTAATTGGCCTTTTGGGAGAAAATTTTGGCCACACAAAAAAAGATTGCTAATGTCATCATGTAAACTAAAGATAACCAGGGCAAGAATGACTGCAAAAGGCTCACTATTTTGGTCAGTCATAAAATTGGATGTTTGCACGATTAACTGGATGACTTGATTATCATCTATGTAGGTCATCAATCTTTAAACACTAATACAAAAAAAACATTAAAAAAATTTTTAAAAAATTATTTTACTAATTTTTAAAAACCTTATGACCGGTGTATAATTGGCAGTTTTGAACTGGTTATTTGAAAACCTACCTTAATGCATACCCAATGGTTAGTAACCAGCTTATTTTAATATTGGTATGGATAGCATTTGTGGTCCCAAAAATTTAGCTATATGATGTTTACTAAAATACAATTAACTAGCCAACACTAGTGTTGACCCTTGACCACTAGTTCCATAAAAATCATGAAACTGGGTGTAAGTTGTAACCAGTGTTGTGTGTGTAAATGGTTGGGACTTACACTCCATGTAAATGTAAATCCCATAATGAAATTTATTTACACTTCGTGTAAATATAAATGTAAAACATAAAAAGTGTAAGTGTAAAACTCAATACATTTATATGGTTTTATGCAACTATGTAAAACAATGTAAATGTAAAACAGAGACATTTATATAATTTTATATGATCATGTAAAACGTAATTGTAAAACAATGTAAATATTTTTTGGGGGAAGGGCGATTTCATGATGTTTTTGGTGATAGGCCAATCAAATGGCCCATTGCAAAAAAAAACCATCACAACATGCACCCACAATTAATTAATATGAATTTGCAAGAAGGTATGGTCATTAAATGTGTATGATAAGTAAATAATAGACTTATTTGTATAATGAAAAATATATAGCATCAGAACACTGAGTTTGGTCATAAACAGAGTGAGATTGAAAGAAAACCTTAAACAAAAAACATTAAAATTCAATTTGGGGGGTGGGTGGGAGGCACTCAGCAAACGATCAATTTCTATGATAAACTGAGTTTTCACCTTGTTTTCAAATTTTCTGAACGCCTTCACTACTGCTACATATATTTTCATTGCTCCTACCTGTACAACTACTATAATTACTTTAGAACCTTATGCATTAAATGTTGAGTTTCAGCATTTCATACCTATATTTAATAAAATTTCTTCATTTTGTGGATACTCTGAAAGAGGGGTTTGAGGGTGAAAGGAGGCCGTAAGACAAGGCGACTTTCTAAATAACCTTCATATATACACTTACATGTCTCCCAACATTTACGCCTGCCATGTAAGTGTATTTGACAAATATTTACAGTGGCTTCATGTAAGTGTAAATGTAAAAAGTGGACAACATTTACACTTACAACAATAGTTTAAAATTATATAAACAACAACAGTGTAAATGTAAAGAGTTTGAACATGTGTAAGTGTAAAGCATTTACATTTACATGCGATCTACACGCTATATATACATCTATTGACACTTATATGCACAACACTGGTTGCAACCTTTAATTAGGGTTGCAAAAACATCAAAGAATTGGTCAAAGGAACCTATCATAAACTACCGGTTTGTTGTTAGTTCTTTCATGAGAATTGTCATTTATTCTAAATTTGTAGGAAAAAAAAATCTTAAGCCTAGAGGGTCTTTTGATATTGGAAAAAACAAGCCCCAATCTAAAGGTTCTAAGATTCTGAAAATTTTGATAAAATCACAATTAGAGGTTTTGATTTCTAAAATTTTAAGCTTTGAATCAGAAGTTTGTAGCAAAATCAAAGAATCACCCAATGATGGCATGTACATGTATTACCTATGCAAACCACCATTTATAACCATGTGCTAAATCATTTACACTTATTCCTAGGTCTTTACACTTACACAACCTTATGTATATACATATATTTGACATGTAAGGTTGTATTAGTGTAAATTATGGCGTAATATCCTCACTTTTATTTATTTACAATCATTAACTTCAATGACATTGAGAGGTGCAACATGCTTATTTTGTTATAAACTTTAATTCTTTGTAGGAAAATGAATTAAAGTAAACTCCTTACCCTTTTGATCATTTTCCACTACCTTTTCTTTAGTGGCTCCCATTTGTTGTAGTTTTAAATATTAGGGTTTAAGGTGAGCTCCTTCCATGTTGAACCTCCATGCTCCCCTTTATTAACATTTTATATGTAAATACAAATGGAATGCCATGGCTGTCTTGCAACTCTGGGCATTGTTGTGAGCTTGGTCAACAATCTCTTTCAAGTAAATCACACCCCCTTGTCATTGTGCACACACTTTCATTGTGGTTTTGTATAGGAATGTCTTTATTATGAACATCACAATTGTTAATCACAATGGAAGGTGTAATATCATTGTTTTTACAAACTATAATTGCTAATGACAACAAAAAAAATAATGCATTCAATTTTTTGCAAATCGTAATTTTTAATGATAGTGGGAGGTGCAATATTTTCATTTTTTTTTGCAAGCCATGATTTTTCACAACAATAAGAAATGTAATATCGCATTTTGTTATAACCTCAAATCTCTATGAAAGAATGGATGGAATACCTTCTACATGTTTATGGTACATTTTTCTTTTCATGCTCTCTTTTCATAAAATATACAAAAAAATGATTCCAATTTATGAAAAATGAATTATATTACGATAACAAATTTTCATGGTTTTTGATTTGATTTTATGTGTTAGGCTATGGCAAGTGGATAAAATTATTTGGATTTGAAGGGTTTAGGCTCATTGCCAAATGAAGAAGCTAATCTCAATTTGTTCAATGAAGAACTTTTTTTATCTCATTGTTTTTAGATGCTCTTACATTTAAAAACACTCAAGCTTCTTCATCCACATGTGTTAGTATAAACATCAAAACCTCTACCACTCAAAAATGCCAATTGATAAAAAATTTATTGACTTTGCATAATCAAACCAATTATGGGCAACATATAATCACAAGTTTTCACCTTGAAAAAAAAAAGGCAAAAAATTCAATAAAAAACCAAATGGTAGGAATCATCGCATGAAAGACGAAAGGGAAGGCCAAAGTAAGGCCAAAAGACGTGTAACCCACAAGAACCAAAGAAGGGAGAGAGCTAATTCCTCTCATGGTAGGAAGTTACCTCACCCACCATCCCTCTAATGTCACTTACATGCAAATCCTGAGACCTATAGTAATAGGAGGTTTAAAACAAACATCTCCTGCCAACACAATCTTTCTCTCTATACCATAAACTAAAGCATGCCGAAAAACAATATTAACATGCTAATTGAAAACTGAATGCAAAAAGTTTTCACCTTGAGCTTTTTGTTGTTGTGAATAATAGAGATGCCCTTGGCCCTAACAATGTGCAATAGTAATGTTGTATGGCTATTTAGGGCATACATTTATTTATTTACAATCCATGGTCTTCACATTGCTATGCACTACTAGGGATGATGAAAAGATGGGAAAAAAATTGTAATTAGTTTTCATTCAAATAAAAATATTGAATGACATTGCATGCAATTTGAATTGAATTTAATTTAATTTAATTTGAATTAGTACAATCCAAATTCAATTGAGGTCAAATTCAATGGAATTGAATGCAAAAACATTCAATTGAATTAAAACACAATGAGTGGAATTCAAATTCATTGGAGTTAGATTTGAATTCAATTGAATTCCAATTTGGCCAAATTCAATGCAAATTCAATTTGAAAAGAAATGGGGTGCAATTTGATGCATAAAATATTGAATATTTGCACATTGTTTCCATCATTTGTGAGTATGGTGTTAAAAAAAAAAGCTCTAAAAACACAAATCCGAGAAAACACTTTTCCATTCCATTCAAAGCAGATTCCAAACCAGAATCTTCTTCAATAGGATGAAATAGTACAAGATCCTATAATCATTCCGCCCTAAACCAATTCTGATGTGATGATTGATATTGGAATTTATAATTTCATACAACATGAAATGGCTGTACATGGTTATACACTTACAATTCGACATCCAATGTTCTCCACTTACACATACATGTACATGAAAATTACATACTGACACATAATGTAAATAAGTTTCCCAAATACACTTAACTCATCCTGAAAGTGCATATCCTAAAGCATATAACCACACAACACTGATACAACCTCAACTGTGTAACCTAATTTTGAGAGCTTCAACTTGCTTAACATTGATCCCTTTCTGGTTTCAATATAGGTTGAAAATGCCACCCTGGAATACCTCAAAATAAGCAGGCAGAAGAGAGTGTAAGATAGTAAGCCATTAGCAATAAGAAGACATGATTTAGAAATTGAATATAGTGAAATCGAATGCAATGTAGGGTTTTACAGCACAAATTCCAACCTTCTTGTCTCCAAGCCAAAACCCAATTTGATGTGACCTTCACACCTCTGATGCAAGTACATTAAACAATGATCTGAGGATATTGTCATAAAAAATAGACAATGTCAATCTGCAAATTCACCTTCCACATCTGAATAGATTCCAACCAATCAGGCAGCAACCTTGCCACAACCCCCCTTTAACTGAGGAGATAAAGGAATGCCCTGATTTTAACTAGTACTTGCTTACGCAATGAATCCTAACTTTGCAGGTTACTCTTTGAATTCCAACATGGACCAAAAAGCATCATCAATCTCACAAGTTCCTCACACTGATAGTAGACAGTTCATATCATTCAGATCTCATAAACTTGAAGACATATGATAAGTACCAACTGACTACATATAGAAAAGATTTGGTTGCCCTCCAAATGGTTTTTTGGAGCTCCAAAAACACTCCTAAAAAGATTGATTAGTCATGAAGTGAGGGAGGAAACCCAGATGTCCATCACTGCACTGTCCATCAACTGACAGTGGATGTCTAGCAACTTTTCCATTGTAGGCAAACTTGCATTAGTCTCTTCTCCTAATTCCTTCTTAACTCACAGCTCACTCCACCCAAAAGTATAATGTGACATCAATGTAATCTTTGAAATCTTACAGTGCACTGCATGGTCCTTGTTTGCAGAGGATACTAGGGACACACCGTTTCCCAAACAACCTCATTGTAGCTGAAGCTTGTTGCAGAGAGGATTCAGCCACACCCGCCCTGCATTTCAATCCATCTGAGGGTTGCATCGAAAGAATTTGCTCATCTTACAGCCCTGGATAACTGCAGCACATTTCCAGGCACAAAAGAGATCATTAGACTTGACTGGCAAAATGGAGTGGTGTTCAACAAGCAGTGTTTTCCAGATCTCTGTTCCTGAAACCTGCATGTTCTTTTCATCAAGGCAGGTAGGCAATTTGGACATACCGCAATGTGGGCTCCATAGATATTTCTGTTCCAGACTCCAAATTTATCCATATGAAACTCCATATTTATCCACTTGTAACCCTTATTTATCCACGCTGATGATGCATTTCACTTCTTCCTGAAAGATCTTGCACTTAAAAACGCTATGCCCACCATGCCAATCATGCCAGTCTTCTAATGCACTGCAAGATCTCATAGAGAGGCTGTTCCTGCATCAAGTTTCACATATGGTCTCGTTGATGCCAGAGTGGTTCATTGCTTGCTGTTTCTATGTTCTCTCACTTAGCCAGCTGGCACCAGTGCATCACCCCCTCTTGAGATCACATATATTGCACTGCACTTGTGAAGCCAAGCAGTGCATTCTGGGTTCTCCTTGTTGCAGAAAAGAGGGGTTCGAACACCATTTTGCTCTTCTGTGTAATAAACAAATGGCAGTCGCAGACTAAGGAAGCTGTCCGGTGGTAGTACCACTTCAGAACCACTGTGGAACTCCATACCAGCCTTTGCCTGTTTTGATGCACTCAGAATATGAGATTCACCCACAGTATAACAGAACTTCCTAACAACATTAAAATCATAAAAAATTTGCATCCAACATTCATTGAAAAAGGATTTAGATCATAAAGTTGGTGAGGGATACAGAGATGGAGCAGGTAGAAATGTTGGCAAACCTCAAATTCTACCACAGCACGAGATGCAAGGACCAAGGGAAATGGTGGTGTGACCTGAACAAGAACACAGTGAATCAGTTCAGCTGATCTGATAAAATATCTTCATCAGAAGGGAGAACTTCTCCATACTTATGATTTAGTCAACCTGATTTCAAAAGACTATCTCTACAAACACAGGCTGCAGAGGAGGAGCGATGAAGTTTTACATACCAAAAAGATCCGTTGAAGCTGTGAAACACAACCTGCAAAAACTACCCCATCCTGCTTGCTGTCTGAATCCCGACAATAAGGACAGTTCATATAAATGGGGAGATTCAGTCCCAGCAATGTATGCCCATCACTGGAGCCTTCCGATATACTCATGAATGTGAGACCCTCTGCAGTCTTTGGTTCAACTTGTGTGCTCATGTCCAAAGTTTCTCCATAGAACCCAGCTGAAGCATCTTGGCCTCCACTTGCTGTAGAATGCTCTTTAGATGGACCAGCCCGGCGGTCTTGTTTAGTCTGCTTTGGCAGCACATCAGAACTTTCTCTTACAGAATGTTGCACATTGGAAGGTAGTTGCATGTAGGATGGACCCAGACTTTGGAGGTGATCAACAGAAAGGAGGAACCGGTGGCCATGGGGACATTCATGCTCAAAGCCTACATAGGCACAAAACTCCTCTGTCTTTGTGGATCTGATGCCTCCAACTGCAACTGGATCAGAATCTGTAGACTCCTTGTCAGCATTTTCTCTGCCATTTTGCATAATGTTCACACTTTCAGGATGCTTCTCTGAAGGCACATTCAGTGTATCAGGTTTTGCTGGCAGATGATGTTCCCCTTGCATTGGCTGGGAGGCTGATAAGGTTTTCCTCTCCTTCCCACTTGTTTGCTTTGCAGATTTTGCTGGAGTGACTGCTAGCAATCTTTCATTCTTCTGGGGAAGGGGAGGAAAGGCTGCATCTCCACCATAGCTGGCCTTGAAAAATGTAGTTGACATTGCCCGCCTATCAGACACCACAGAGGGGGCTTTTGACAGGCCTCTCATCTCTGTGATAGCTCCCTTTTCAGCAACTTTGCTATACAGACTTTGCTGTGGATATCCTGCTGCTTTTGACTCCACTGCTGCTGTTTGTGGCCTTGGTAGTAAAACCTTTGGTTTACTTGCAAGAAGGTCTGTGTCTGTTGCCACATCCTCAGTCCCAGGACCAGCATCCTCCTTCGTCTGTAAAGAATTTGGTGTAGATTCTTTGTGGTATACCACCACAAATTTACAAGGTGACAGAAAATTTTGTTTGGTACAGAACCCAATCTGTGTCAACCCAACCATAGGCTGATAGTATTGTGCATTTCCAAGATGGACAAGGCTCCATGCAGATCCCCCAAGGGAGTTCCCACCATCACCAGATGGCATTGCTAGCGATGGCAACAAATCCTCACAGTTGGGAAACTGGAAGAAGCTAACATTTGCACTCTCATAGTCAAAGGGGTCTTTCCTATGCCTCCTGGAACGGCCACAGGCACATGCATGAAGAAACACCACCCCACTTGAATGTGGTTTGGAGATGCGCCTGTCTTTTCCTACAGTGGAGTACAGAAATGCAATGTCAGAATGCTGTAATAAGGGCTATAAAGTCAATAATATAACCCATGAGAAATCCACTCAAGACCTTAGTTTATTGTGCCCCAAATCTGTGCGACTTCCTTAATGAATTGGTCACTAATAAGTATTGTCAGGATCTAGCAGCTAAGCTTAGTTAGTGCCTCCATTTGTACTCATTACCAAACATTACATGTAAGAAATAAGCTAGGGTAACATACCCATGGGAGCTACAGTAAATTAATCAAAATGCTGTATACGCATAGTCAATAGCCCACAGTAGGCTAAAAGACTACTAGAGGAACACTGAAGATGCCACATAGTCAAGTCCAGCTGAGATTTCTGTCAGAAGGTGTATACACTACAGGCATCTGCACTTGCTGAACTCCCACTTATGAAGAGCTGATAAGCTAACACTGCACTGAAGTTCAACTTCTCTCAACCGGAGAAAGAGATTGGAAAAGTTGAGACTAAACTTTTCTTGTGTTATCATTGAGTTGTAAGAAACAATTTTGCATATCCTTCTGACTCTTTTTTTTCAACAATTTCAACACACATGATTCTACACAGTTTTACAATTTTCTTTCATATTTCAATGCTGACTTTGCATGAATGATGCATCAGGATAATCCTGCCAGAGTTTGACAATTGAAATGCACCATGTGACAAGAGCATTGAGACATAAGGCAATTATATTTTGAGTTAAGAACCACAAAGATAGAAAGTGAAAACATCAATTCCAAGGAAGAAGAAAAGGCAATTTTGCATAGCAAGAGTATACACTCCTTGCAGGGTGAAATGGCAGTACCTACCTCTGGCAACCTTCTCTTGAATTCCGCCCTTTGTCACTGATCCAACTTTAGCACTCTTGCGCCCAAACTCTGGGCCAACACCAAAGTTCACAACTTCATGCACCTGATGTATACAGGGCTTGCCTGTCAAGCTTTCTGCATCGCAGAGTTGCCGACCTGCATGCCAAACAGCTTCACAATCTGCTTGCAGCTTCTCAGCAAACAAGGAAACTGCAGGTCCTCTCACCATTGCCCGGAATGAACGCAGAGCCCTGTCAAGATGGGTTTCATGAGTTGAGGTAGGGTACCAAGATGGTAATCCCTTCAAGTAAACTTCATGAGCAGAAGGCAGCACCCTCTTGCACCAAGCCATGGAGAACTTGAAATCCATGTCTGTACAACTGACTAGATTTGCCATAGCTTCTTCTAGTGTTGTCCCTCGGTTCCGACCCATAGGTGCTGGGGTCAGAGTCCCTCCTGTAGAATTACGCTTATTTTTTTCTGGTGATGATACTGGGCCCTTCCTTAACACAATGCGGGGTGACCCTTCTGGGCCTCTGATTAACACCCCCTTCTCAGGTTTCATATCCATATCCACCCTCTCATCGTCAGCAGTGCCTTCCCAGGCTGCTGACAGACCATCCACCAAGATCTGACATGCTGTGAACCACCCAGAGATAGTAGGGAGCTCAGGGGGGTTATGCAAGGGCTTTTTTGTTCCATTCCCTCCACCAGAAGCTCCTGAAGCAGCTGATGCTGCTGCAGCAGCAGCTGCAGCTGCAACCATACCTACACCTGCTGAGTTGCCTGCTGAGCCACTTGAGATTCCTCCCCTCCCTCTCAAAATCTCTGTATGCCTCCACAGAAAGTCCTTGATTGCCAACAGTTCTTCACCTCCCACACTACTACCCACAAGGTCTGTGAATGTGTCAGCTGATCCTTTGCTGCCTTCCAAAACTTCTTCAAGCATAACTGTAACAGCATCAAGAGCTTCACCACGTTGATTAGCTGATCGTTCTAAAAACACAACAGCTCTGCTTGGATCAAGTGCAAAGAGTGCTCCTCCAGCTCCAGGTCCTTGAAGTGAACCTACTACTTCTCTGAGTCCCCTTGGGCCCATGCCAGTGCCCGCAGGAGCTCCTAGGGAACCACCTTCTCCTGCCACACTTGCTATTGTGCGACATTTCTTTAGAAGAAAGCGAATTTGAGCCTCAGTTGATGATTGCATCTTCTTACGAAGTCCTGGTTCAGGTTTGCTTCCAGGCCGGGCTGGCCCTGATGTTGAATTTGAAGGTTTTGACAGCAACTCCTGCCTAAGGATGTGCACAGAGCCAGTCTGAGAGCCACTAGGCAATCCTGTACTCTCTGTTGCATCATCAGCACGAGCTGCAGTGATGGAACCTCCGATGGTGGCTGTGGAATCTGGGGAATCTTCCAAGAAAACAAAGAGTGTGACTGGGGTACACTGACCAGGAAATAATACAGGGGCTGAGCCAGACATGAGAGCTATGGTGGAGCTTTGTCGGCCTGTCCCACCACTGTTCCTTCCTGATGTGTTGCTAGTCATTGAGGAAACTGGACGGAGGGGCAGTGTAGGTTTGTTGGCCGGTGCAGGGAGCAGGCCGGGTAGGACTTGTGTCTTCACAAAAGGAGCAAGTGCATGTTTTGCTGCTTGAAGAGTTCGAAACATGCGAAGGAATCTTGGATCAAACCTTGAACCTTCCTGAACCATCAGGACAATATGGCATACCTGACAGCAGATGTCATTGAGGCTCCACAATCAGCAACAGCCCATCAACAACTGAATCAATAAGACACTTCAAGTCTCTCTCTCTTACAGAAGATGTAGACAGGGGTCTGGTGAGCAGAAAACCCTTACAGAAAACATGAAGAGCAATCCACGCAAACTTTCTGCTTCATGGCGCTCCAGTGCTGCAGCTATACCTTCACCACGAGCTGCTTCCAGATCTTCATTGAGGAAATCAAGAGGTTGTGATCCCCACACAAATTGGAGATACATCACACCATGTTCTTCATCATAGTAATGCTTCAGCTTGTGATCTATCCACTCTCTCCTTCCTTTCTCAATTTCCTTGATGCGCCCCTCCTTACCAGGATTCTTTTGCAGATATCGCACAGATGATGGCAAAGTGTTTTGACCACTGCCACTTCCTTCTTTGCCCCGACGAGATCGGATCTTGCCATGGCGCAGACCAATTTCATCCTCTTGACCTTGACTCTCCCCCTGTGATACTGCCTCATCTTCAATACTGTGTGAGCTCCCGTTTTGGTAGGGTTGCAAATTAGGGTTCGAAGCTACTCCAAAGTCAGGTTTCACAGTATCCTTCAAATTCCCATTTCCCAAATTTGCGGACCCTCCTCCTCCTGGCCGCGGCTGCTGCTCCTTCCGCCCCAGCCCGTGCTCCAAACCTCTTTTGGCAGTAAAGACTTGAGCATCAAGGAGACGATCCAAGAGCACTGACACGTCGTCTTCGGAGCGACTGATGGCCCCCACGACCACAATGCCATTACTACCAGCAACCAAAGTAGGAGCCGGAGCCGGAGGAGGCACTGAGTTGGAGGGGGCGTGATTCAAGGACGAAGACGAAGCAATAGGGTTAGGGTTAGGACCAGAACCAGACACGGATCCAGAAACAGCAGAAGGACCTGAGAAGGAGGAGGATGGCGCAAGAGGAGGAGGGGATGCAGGCACAGGGAAAGAGCCACTGGAGGGAGGAGAAGAGGGAGGAGAAGACGACGATGAGGGCGCAGAAACGGAGGTAGAAGGTGATGAAACGAAGACAGGGGCAGTCACAACAGGACCACCAATTGCAGTTGATGACGATGATGAAGAGGATGAGGAGGAAGAAGAAGAAGAAGAAGAGGAAGAAGGATGCGACGACAAGCCTGAGGCAGGCGGACGGCACAGCATCCGCACACTCATGCTGCTCCTCCTTAAATTCACATCCCCGCACTGCCACAAAACAACAACAACAACAACACAAACCAAAAACCAAAGCAGCAATTGTCACAACAAATAATCAAGGAAACAGACACACAACCCAACCAACCAACCAACCAGACCGAGTGCAGGGAAGGGTTGTGCAAAGCAATGTGAGTGTGTGTGCATTAGGTTACCACAGAATTGAAGCATTTTCTTGTGTGAATAGAGAAGCTTGGAATTACAGTGAATTCAAGTCTAGGGTTGGGGGCATAAGGAGGAGGAGGAGGAGGCGCCGGGGGGTGCCCAATACCCGGCGGGTAGTATGTAAATAGTGTGAATACCTAGTCAAGTAGCTTCTTCTTGGCCCTTAATTTTAACAAACGCCTGAAAAAAAGGTTTGGGGCCCATATGAAGTGTAGTTATAGTGTAGGGTAAAGCCCTATGGTGGGAGCATTCTCAAAAGATAAAGGGCCTAGAATGAGGTGATAGGTAACCTAGTTGAGCCCAGCCCCATGTTTTTGGGAATATCCCTCACCCTGGGACTTGCGACCACGGTTATCATGAACCTAAACACTGGGAATGTCCCCTCACCTTGGACTTGAGGTAACGGTTATCATGAACCTAAACATAACCGCAAGGCGGAGGAAGAGGAGGGTTCTTACACCTACTTATCGCGAGTGGGAGGGATCTTTTGCCTAAATGAAGGCATAATATCCATTTTTTTTTCTAAAATGTAAGAACCATATTCATGCATTTAAGGCATGGCATTGTGGTAATGGTCTTTGCTTGCTCCCCATTTTTCTCTCTCTTGTTTTCCTTCCATCACCTCCAAGCTACACACACATACACCATCCAAAGGCAAAGCTTGTGGAGGTGTGAAGGAAACACAATGTCACATAAGCCCCATAGGTAATTCTTTCTTCGGAGCTCCTTGCAAAACCATGATGATGGTGCCCTAGATTTGGGAAGAGAAGAGCTAAACTCCTTCTTTACCTATTTGTTTATTTTTCAAGACCTTTTTATAATAAACAAAGGTTTTGCACCTTTTACATGGAAATTCATGTGGAATGAAAATATATCTCACTTCACCAATAGCATCATTGCTAGTTATACAAAATTGTTGCACCTTACCTAATAATTTTGGAGTGTATTTTCAAATGGGAACATTACAATCTTCATTTGTGTTGTTAATGTAATATTGGCATCTAGGATTACATTGTGCACTAGTTGCAACATAGTTGTTGCTTTAATGACACATTTATAATAGTTTTAAAATAGTTGCCACATGCAATTATAATGCAACTCTTAAAAAAATCAAACATGGTTGATTACATATGTATGTACGATGTGTATAAATTACTATATAAAAGACCCAATAAAATATAAGGCAATTCAAATGAAAAAGGACAAGGTTGTTACAATACATGCATGTCATCATGACAACATTGGGTCTTCTTGAATTGATAGGTAAAATTCATTACTAGTTTATAAGATGTAATAATAGGTAGGTAGGTAGTCAATATGTAGTAGGTAGGTAGGCCCAGATAGGTAGGGCCTTGTAAATGGGTAAAAGGTAGGTAATTAATAGGTCGTAAACAAGTAGACAATTTATTATGAATAAGGGCAAAAAATTTATTAAATTTTAAAAAACAAAAAAATATAGGTATGTAAAACCCTACACCAAAAACCTTTGTTTTACGATTACATATAGGATTGTAATTGTAATCATATGTACCATTAACAACTACACATAACTACATGATTGTTACGTATTCAAATCAAACTTGTCATTTTTATCGACTAGTTACAAATGTGGTCATAATTGTAAACATCATTCCATGACTTTTACAATCATGGTCATGTTGAACACATGACTACTATGACTAAACATATGAATATAAACATGACACATGGCTCTACCTAACTTAGCCTCACCCAACTATTTAACTTAATTATCTAGTTTACTTAAATTATTTAATGCCAATTTACCTACCTACCTACCTACCTAGAGGTTTAAAATAAAAAATTAACTAATTTACCCACATTAATTATTTACCTACCCACCCATTTACTTACCTACCCTACCTCACCATACCTTGCCTTTATTAACCCCCTAATCTAGGTTAACCTTAAGTTAAGTTAACATTTACACATGTATGTAGTTTACATGTATAAAATTTTTAACCCTCCCACCTTCATGCTTAGAAATCAAGTCTTTAAACAATGCACCACACATTCATAAGATGTTAAAATTTTGTCAACCTATATTATTAGGAAGATGTTTTTATTTCACATCTTCTTACACTATTAATTATAATATAAAAAAATTATAAATCATAAGTAGGTGATAAAAAAGTTTTGGTAAATATGCAAGTACCATCTACCCATTTAATATTACCCACCAACCTACCTACATTGATAGTCAATGCCTAGCCTAACCTAACCAACTAGCTTATATAATTAATTTAGTTAATTACCTACCTAATCTAGTTTAACATAGCTACTTATGCACCTTGCTTAACCCAAGTTAAGTAGGTACACTTAGTTAAGTACGTATGTTATCTAAGGTAAATATGTTAGGTTAGGTAGATGGTGCCTATATTGACCAATGCTCAGCCTAATTTAGTTAACTTCTTAACCTAGCCAAACTAATTAACATATAATTAGTTTAAATATCTACCACATATTATTTAACTTAATTTAACTACTTCCTTACTATGTCTAACTTACCTACCTAACTTTATTTTAGTTACCTATGTAATTAATGTAAACAATCAAAATTGAAATTGGTTAAGATTTAATACAAAAAGAAAGGGGACTTTATCTATTATATAGTCATATTATAATTTTTGTCATGTAATCACATATATGACTAAAAATAGTTAGTCATATTATATCTAGTCATGTAATCATTATCATAATTAATCAAGTAAGACACCTTGGTTCACATGACTACATGATTAGATTCAGGACATAATTGTGAAGTGTGTTATTCATGAACATCACATTTTGGCATAATGGAAAATGAAATATATTAACTATGCTAACCATGGGTGGTTAGTTGAAAAATAAGAACCTAATGAAATAGAACTTGTGTCTATATAACATACATGCAAACTTTTGTGTTTGTGAATGTTGGTTCATTGTTCACTCCATTTGAATGTAAATGTTTGTGACATTAGCAACAAGTTTTAATCATTTAAAAAAAATGGGTATGGGTCATGGATTCATAAGGACCATAGTAAATTGAAAGATCATTTAATAACTATTACTAGAGAATTTATGATGTAAAGTGATTGCATCTTTTGAAATGCAATAAATACATTTTGTTTGAAAGAGGTAACAATGAAGTTGGGGACCTTTCTAGCATTTCAAATCTTCAAAGTTGATATTTTATAGAAGTAAAACTTCAATTACTTTTTCATGTAAACAACCATGTACACACACAACTAAGGATTTTCCATTGTTAAAGGAAGGATTTATTTGTTGAGTTTGATCCCAATGTTATTTTCTTTACATGGGCCACAATTGAAGTTGTTGACTCCGCATGCAAATGGGAAACAAGGAAGAAATCATATCTTGGAAGTTCAACAATAACAACATTTGCCAAAATATGCATTTAATTATTGGAAATAATAATGTCAACATGTTTGCAATACGTATAAAAAGATGATAATGGAAGAGATGTGTTTGCTTGCATGCTATATGAAATCCACTTTCCTATGCAGTTGGTGCAAACACATTTCATATTACATCATGGGTTTTCATACATTCGCCTTTGTGAGCAAAATGAAATAATTAATATCTATAGTGTCAATAGGTTGAATGCAAGCATAATGAAGAAACTCATTGGTTTATTAATGTTTGAAAGAGGCAAAAATAAATCTAAAAAACTATATTGTTAAAACAAATGAAATTTAATGTTAGTAATTAGCATTTTCAATTTGTCAAGTTCTATGTAGATAATGATATGAGTTCAATAAATTTCACAATAGATGTGTTAGAGAAGATGTTGCAAGCATAATATGCATTGGTGCAAGGTTCAAACACTTTCAAAATTTTGTTTTGAATCCTAATCAATCCCTTAGTTGATGAGTTGTTTGAACAAAAGAAAAAAAAAGGTAGTTGAGTAACCAAGGATAAAATCATAAATGCATTGCAAATTATTCTCACATTTTGCTAGGAAAGTAAATAATGCATATGTCAACATAAACCAAGAAACCAAAACCCAAAAGAAGTTGTTGATGATCAATCAAAATTTCAAATAGTACAATCAAAGTTACTAAAACCCAACTTCCAACCCAAACAAAATTGTATAAATGCACACCCAATCACATCTTACCACTAAACATAAACATGTGCAACAAAAATTAAAAGTCAAATCTAGGATCACTTTGCCACACACATACACTAAGTTCGAAAATTGTTTTTGTCCAAAATTGCATTTTCTCAACATTGTTGCAAAATATCTAAAATACAAAAGGAGAAAAATGTGAAGCTTCAAAATGATAATATGTGTTTCAATCTAGTTCCTAATGCATATGCTACATATGTTTCATTCACTTGCATGCATTACAACTTGAGCACCCATATATAGAGTCTTGCATATTAAGTCATTTGTTCATAGATCACAATATCTTTCTATTCCTCTCACTTTTTACAGTGGTTCTTATTTTCACTATCTTGATTGATAATGCCTCATACCAACCCCCTTCATGAGCCATGACACACTAGGCTAACACAATTGAAATTTCTTGCTTCAACTTTGTCTAATTAATGTAGGAGCACATCCAAAGAAAAGACTCAACCCGTAAAAAACATATTCTCAGAGTTCTTTCTTTTATTGTTCAAAAATAAAAATAAAAATCTTATTATCACCTCTTTGTTTGATTGCATTACTCCCCTTCTAGATCCAAAGTATGACTCAAACATAACATTCCCAAACACAAAAATATCATATTTATTTATGTCTTATTTATGAGTATGGGGTGGGGGGAAAATTGATTTCTTTTTAAATTGGTGATCAATCATAAAAAATTTTAATTAAATATGGCTTTAAAAAAATGAAAGTAGAAAAAAATAAGCATCTTTCTATAATGGTGCTTGCTACCTTATTGGAATTTAGTATAAAATCTAGTGATATTCAAAAAAAAAAAAAAAAAGATAGACATTTTTTACAAAAAAAAGTTTTTTTAAATTTGGAAAAAAAAAAATTACAAAATATTTGTTGTGTTAGATTGTTTAAAAAAAATATACA
>Ga0116231_10008785_pt1 | contig 17505 bp, 18 predicted proteins | sample S1TSphgellanicum_2_FD_89695 | JGI IMG/M metagenome (GOLD analysis project Ga0116231, IMG submission 89695) | Host-associated microbial communities from peat moss isolated from Minnesota, USA - S1T2_Fd - Sphagnum magellanicum MG | ecosystem: Host-associated > Plants > Peat moss > Unclassified...
TATGCATCATCACAACGATTGGCAGGTGCCAACAATTACATGGTTGAAGATGCAAATCATTTCACAATTTGTAGGCCACCTACCAAGGATCACCCAAGTTATTCTAAGCTAGTGGAATGTTTAAAAATTTGCTTGAAGGTAAATTATCAACCTTAATTTTCATGTCATGTTCATTATTCATAATGTTTTCAAAATCTACAATTTGAACTAAAGAATGTGCCTTATCGTCTTGGTCAACTAATTTATACACTAATTTTATTGTGAATAGGAAAGAATTGTTAGTTATAGTCTTACAACACCATTTTTGTTTTGCATTTATTTATGTAGGAAGATAATCACTTTTGATCTTATGAACTAATACATGAGATTCATGAATCTTGGCAGAAACAATCAAAGCTTCCATCATTGCCAAAATTTGAAGTGGGTTTGGACAACAAAGCAACGGATATGATCAAGTTGTTAGAAAAGGTTTATATCATTGGTTTGGTTGGAATGGGTGGCATTGGCAAAACTACTTTGAGTAAGAAAGTATATAATTTGATCTATGAGCAATATGATAAATGTTGTTATTTGGAAGATGTGAAATCAAAGCATTTGCGTGATGTTCAAAAACAACTTCTACATGATTTATGCGACAAGGATAAAGATGTGAATGATGATGATCTAAATAATATTAAACGTTTCACAACCTTGAAGAAAGTATTGGTGGTTATAGATGATGTTGGCACAACAGAAAACCTTGTCGCCTTACATGATCTTCTAATCAATGGTGAAAAAGAAAAGAACAAAAGTAAAATAATTGTGACTTGTCGAAATTGGCAAATATTGGAAAATCATGTCAATGAGGCTGGAAAAGTGGATGTGAATTTGCTTAAGGAAAGGGAAGCAAAGGAACTTTTCATGTTCCATGTATATGGTGTTGAAAAGAAGATGAAACCCGATTTCGATCTTATTACTGATGAGATTGTGAAAGCTTGTGGTGGATTACCTTTGAGTATTGAAGTGATGGGTCGATTTTTGAATACTAAACATTGTTTACAAATTTGGAAAGAAGCTTTGTGGAGATTGACTGTTGCGGAAGCTTTAGGAGGGGGTAGGGAAAATGAAGTGCTTTGGAATAAGTTAAAAATTAGTTATGATGATTTGGGAGAGGAAGAAAAAAAAATGTTTTTAGATATTGCTTGTTTTTTTGATGGGTATGAAACAAATACCATCTTTCGTATAGGGACTTATCGATCCCCCGTTCTTGGATTACGAAATTTGAAAGATCGATCCCTTGTTAAGATTACAAAAGATGGGTACCTAAATATGCATGAACAATTAAAAGACATGGGACAAAAAATTACAATGGAGCAAAGGAGTCGAATCTTTATATGGAACCCTAAAAAACCAAACTTTTTTTTAGCAAACAAAAAGGTATGTTATATGCTAACAAGTTTTAATCAATTTGATTTTATACTAGAATTGTTAACACACTTATTTGTTTTGGGACTAAAAATTTAAAAACAAACTTTTAAAACATTCACATAGGAATGGATTAAATATGTTATTAAACATATGTATTTACAGTTACATATATAATATTTATATAAACATGTATTTCATCACTTCATCCATTAAATTTTGTTGTGTGGTTTCATTGTGGTAGGTTGAAGGCATGTCAATAATAAGATGTGAAGAAAAAAGTTTGTTGCCACATCAAATTGCAAAAGAATTACCAAACCTCAAGTTGCTTACCATGAAAGAAACTTCATCAAGTGTTATAAAGGTTTGCATCCAACAACAAAATCAAAATAAATTAAAATGGTTGAATATTCAAAAATGCAATATGAAATATTTGCCTTTTGATTTGACTTATTTTTCTCACTTACATATACTTCATTTGGTCATGTGTTATGAATTACAAGAATTGCCCACATCTATTGGCCAATTGACTACACTCCAAACCTTGGATTTGTCTTATTGTTGCAAGCTAAAGGAATTACCCACATCTATTGGCCAATTGACTACACTCCAAACCTTGAATTTGTTTCATTGTTCTGAGTTAAAGGAATTGCCCACATCTATTGGCCAATTGACTACACTCCAAACCTTGGATTTATCTTATTGTTCCGAGTTAATGGAATTGCCCACATCTATTGGCCAATTGAATACACTCCAAACCTTGGATTTGTATCATTGTTCCCGGCTAAAGGAATTGCCCACATCTATTGGCCAATTGACTACACTCCAAATGTTGAACACATATCATTGTTCTGGGCTAAAGGAATTGCCCACATCTATTGGCCAATTGATTGCATTCCAAATGTTGAACTTAGATCATTGTTCCCGATTAAAGGAATTACCCACATCTATTGGCTAATTGATTACATTCCAAACCTTGGATTTGTCCTATTGTTCCGAGCTAAAGGAATTACCCACATCTATTAATCAATTAATTACACTACAAATGTTGAACTCATATCATTGTTCTGGGCTAAAGGAATTGCCCACATCTATTGGCCAAATTGACTACACTCCAAATGTTGAACTTATATCATTGTTCCTGGTTAAAGGAATTGCCCACATCTATTGGCCAATTGACTACATTCCAAACCTTGGATTTGTTTTATTGTTCCTAATTAAAGGAATTGCCCACAACTATTGGCCAATTGACTACACTCCAAATGTTGAACTTATATCATTGTTCCAGGCTAAAAGAATTGCCCACATCTATTGGCTAATTGACTACATTCCAAACATTATATTTGTCTTATTATTTCAAGCTAAAGGAATTGTCCAAATCTATTGGCCAATTGACTACAGTCTAAACGTTGGACTTGACATATTATTCCAAACTAAAGGAATTGCCTACATCTATTGGCGAATGGATTACAATCCAAATGTTGAACTTATATCATTGTTTTTGGCAAAAAGAATTGCCCACATCTATTGGCTAATTGACACACTCCAAACCTTGGATTTGTTTTATTGGTCCCCATTTTGAAAATTGCCTACATCTATTTATCAATTTACTACACTCCAAACATTGTGTTTGTCTAAATGTTCTCAACTAAAGGAATTGCCTACATCTATTGGCTAATTGATTACACTTCAAACATTGGATTTGTTTCATTATTCCTAATTAAAGGAATTGCCTACATCTATTGGCCAATTGACTACACTCCAAACATTGGATTTGCCTTTTTGTTTCCAACTAAAAGAATTGCCTACATCTATTGGCAAATTGACTACACTCCAAACATTAGATTTGTCTCATTGTTCTTAGATAAAGGAAATGCCTACATCTATTAACCAATTGACTACACTCCAAACATTGGATTTGCCTTGTTGTTTCCAGCTAAAGAAATTGCCTACATCTATTGGTCAATTGACTACATTCCAAAAGTTTGAATTGTATAAGTGTTCCAAATTAAAGGAATTGCCTACATTTATTGGCCAATTGACTATAATCCAAACATTGTGTTTATCTGAATGTTCCTAGTTAAAGGAATTGCTTATATCTATTGGCCAATTGACTACACTCCAAACATTGGATTTGTTCATTGTTCCCAATTAAAGGAATTACCTACAATTATTGGCCAATTGACTACACTCCAAATATTATATTTGTTTCATTATTCCTAGTCAGAGGAATTATTTACATTTATTGGTTAATTGACTATATTCCAAACATTGGATTTATTTCATTGTGTCTAATTAAATGAATTATCTATATTTATTGGCCAATTGACTACATTCCAAACATTGAATTTGTCTCATTGTTCCCAAATAAAAGAAATGCCTATATTTATTGGTTAATTGACTACACTCCAAACATTATATTTGTTTTATTGTTCCCAACTAAAGGAATTGCTCACATCTATTGGCCAATTGATTACACTCCAAACACTGGATTTGTCTTTTTGTTCCCAATTAAAGAATTGCCCATATCTATTAACCAATTGACTATACTCCAAACATTGGATTTGTCTTATTTTTCCCAATTAAAAGAATTGCTCACATCTATTGGCCAATTAACTACATTCCAAACGTTGGATTTGTCGTAATGCTCCTAGTTAAAGGAATTACCTACATCCAAATTCATTAAAAGTGTTCAAATTATTTTGGTGTTCAAATTGTAGGTAGTTCAAAGGAATTACCTATTTTTATAGGCCAATTCAATGTGCTTAAAACATTGGATTGTTCTAAATGTTTCAAGTTGAAGGAACTACCTACATATATTGACCAATTGAATGCACTCCAAAAGCTCAATGGTGTTCTAAATTGAAAGAGTTACTAATATCCATTGGTGAATTGATTCAAATCCAAAAACTCAATTTGCCATGGTGTGTCAAAGTGAAGGAACTACCTACATCTATTGGAAAATTGAATGTTCTTCAACAACTCAATTTGTCATGGTGTTCCATGTTAAATCAATTACCTTCATCTATTGGCCAACTAATATGTTACAAGAATTAAATATAGCATGGTGTTTTAATTTAAAAGAGTTGCCACCATCTATTAGCCAATTGAATGCACTTCAAAAATTCAAATTGCGAAGTTGTTACAAGTTGGAGGAATTACCTACATCAATTGGTCAATTAAACACACTTCAAGAACTTGATTTGTCAAGGTGTTATGAATTGAAGGATTTGCCTACATCTACCAATGAATTGATTAGACTACAAAATTTTGATTTTTATGAATGTTCCAAGTTGAAAGAATTGCCTAACTTTATTAACAAAATGACTACACACTGAAAACTCAATTTTTTTTTATGCTCCAAGTTGTAAAACATTGTTGCATAAATTGAATGCACTTGAAAATAATTGTTTTCAAAATAGACTTTGGGTGGGATGTTAATTTATTTTTTCACATTTGTTGAGCCAAATTAGATGATTGCAAAATGTTTATAAGATCATTGGTTGTTAATTATTGATATTTATTAGGGAATAAAATATGATTTTTTATAACCAAATTATTTTATCTCTATATTTCCCTTTTAAAATGGTAAGAAAAACCCGATTTGTGCAAATTTTCACATGAACTTAACATGGAAAATTTGATCATGACCTACACAAATTAAGGATTCTTCATGAAAAAATGGCCCAAATCTATCAAAAATTTTGAGAAGTTTCAACAAGTCTTTGAGAATATTCCAAAATATTTTATTTATTCTATTTTCATGTTTAGAATGTACCAAATTTTGGCTAAATTACTTTAGGGAGGATTGCCACCTCAACTACATCACACAATCTATAAAGAAAACACTAGTTAGAATCAGTCAACTAGAACAAGAATAGAAGTCAACTATGTTTGAACACCTTCTAAATTACTATAGTCAAGTCTATAAATTACTATATAGTCATGCCATTTATTACTATAGTCATATAGCCATTTGACTATGATCATTAGTCATAGTAATTACTACAAGAAAGTGACTAGTCAAATATTACTCCATATTCTACTACATGACTAAAAATGGGCATTAGTATTAAATCTTTTAGTCATCCAAACCATGTTTTGGCATAGTGAAAGAAATGTACCAATTGGTGTTTGCACCTTGTCTCCACCCCACTAAGAAAATGCATACATTCCCAAGTACAAAAATCAATTTACATGATAAATTTCACCATTTCATATACGAAACCTCTTTTAGATAAATAACTATTGAAATCTTGTCAAATATATTATTCAAGCACATAGTACTTTCTAAAGAAATAGTTCACAATTATGAGAAAATTTGAATTTGTTGTAATCTCATTTCAAGAATGAACTAAAATATGTGGAGATCCTCTTATATAAGAATTTACATGTGAATTGTAGGAAAGAGAAATTATCCATTTTGGGACATATATGTTAGTGCTAAATATAACAAACACACAATAAGATAGATATATGTTTTTGAAACATGTCTACCATAAGTAAAAATAAGGATATGAAGAGATAGTATACTTGTCTTTGTTGTGCTATATTATACTTCAACCCTTGTAGACCTACACTTAACCTTTAAAAAACAAATGCTCATCATTCAATGGAAGAATAAACTCAATTAACTTATATCAAGGCATATGAAATAGTTTTTAACATCAACATAGATCTTCTCCTTCATTTTTCTCTTCATCTTTTAGTGTATCCAAATCTTGTCCTTCTTTGACCCCCAAACTACATGTTATTAGAAAGGCACAATGGTAACCCAAATGATGTTTAGTGAATAATAAGTAGATAAAAACATCATAGGATGAAGGGGCCAAAATAATGGACAATGATTCCTTGGGCAAATGGTCAAACTCACAAGTCTCAAACACTACTCTATGGTCTAGCATAGTTCTTGAAGTACTTGAACTTGATTTTCGTAGAATAATTAAGTGTTAGACACTAATGTTCACATAAGTAAATGTGGATTTCTTGGTCTTATCTACAAATTGGTAACCATATGGTGAAATCAATTTAAACCTATGAGTGACATAGGCAACATGGGTTAAACTATTCACAAATCAATGGAATCTATTGTAGTCACTACACCCATTACAAAGTTGTCAAACTTGGTGACATGTGAAAAAATTGTCCAACAAGTGGCACATTTGACTTGTAAATGGACTTTCCAACTCATGTTTATATAATCCACCAAAAAATTGCTGCCATACATCCTAGTTAGTTCAAATGCCATGGAGCCATGTGTCACAAACATAGGAATGGGGGGTTTATGGCATTAGATCCTACCTTGGCTTTAAACAGAACTATGTTGCTATGCTCACACACAAAGTGTTAAGCTTGAATGTGTTAATTACAGCTGATTGAATTTGTAGTTTGTTTAGTTGATTGGTTATTTTCAAGCTTTAGTTTAGTCACTTAGTACTTTTAAAGACATACCTGGCCTATTTTAATAGTAGAATTGTGAACTAATAAACTTTTGGCTACTTACTAATTATTTAAGTTTTGAATCTAGGTTTAGGTTATTGATTTAAACAAGCTAAGCTTGGTTTCTCTCTAGTACTATAGTTGTGAACTAATGATTAGTTTTTGCCTAAAATTCACTCATATGTTTATTTTGATACTGAATTCAATACATTATTTTTAGGGATAACCTTGGTGATTATCTACCAATAAGGTTGTCCGTGCAATTAGTTGTTGGTTGATTTTCACTTACATGCTTGTTTTGAATTTGGGTTCAAAATCAAGGGGTTGACCATATTTTTCAACATTTGGTGAAAGTTACCTACCAAGGACCCAAAAAGGTTTTGTGGCAACATTGTGGTTCACAAGATGGCACCAATTCTAGCCCATGGCTTACCTAGCTCACCTTCCACACCAAATGATAATTGGGTGGTCATGTTGTTCACAATGTTTCTTTCCATGTTGGACACAACACACAATAATGTTGATAATCTTGAATGTTTCATTTGTAGGCAAATCATACCTACCCTTTGAAAGGAGATGGTCAAGCCCATCAATCTAAAAATTAATTCATGGGAAGCTTTAAAAAATGGTGTCCTTGTTGACCTCATGCACAAACATTTGTAGGCACAAGGGAATCATGCATAGACAACAAGTTCATGATTAGACAAAGTGCCATGGAGTTTGATAATGAGGACAATGATTCCATTTCTAGGACAATGGAATTGCCCATTAGGGAGTCATTGAACCATGGTAGGAAGATATTATCATCGAATATGGGACCTAGCTTGCATGCGCCTAAACTTAAGTAATAAATTATGATACTAAGTGAATGAACAAGCCCAACAATGCATGAAAATGGAGTTCCAAGGGCATCCACTCCCCCTATGATTGTACTTGTTAGGTGAAGAAATTATTAGTATTAAAACGAAACAATAAATGTTGAAGGGGTAATTTTGATTGTTATTTTACAATAAATGTAAGGAATCAAAGAAAATTCCTACCAAAGTAGCAAAATGGCTTACCAAGTTATCTACTGAAATTGCCTACCAAAATACCTAAATTAACTATTGGGCTTCACATTTTTGGCAATTTCGGAGACCAAATCAATTCCAATTGAAGCGATTAATATTTCATTGGAAAGATCTTTCCAAGGGCTATAAGATTGATCCTTCAAACATTTAAATTGGAGTTCATTTGAAAAAGTTATGAGTCTTTGAAAATTTTGGACACCCAATGATGAGAGTAGCTAACAAGGTAGTTATAACTATTTTTGGTTACTTAAGGACAATTAGCAACAGTAAAGGGGGCTCTTTTTACAAAGTTCTTGAAAGCAACTTGGAGGAAAGCACGTTGGAATGTTATCTTGTGAATGTGTGAGCACATGAACACAAACAAGTGAGCCCAAGCGAATATTTTCAAAAATATCCTACTAATGTTAGGAAATACTTCAAGTTATACTACATTTTTTTTAATATGAATTTTTGCAAAATCTAAACCATTTAAATTTTTTAACTAAATCCAATTTAGCAGCATATAAACTTGTTGACCCACCAGGATGTATGTCCCAATCCATACACTACCCATTCACCACGAAAAGGCATGTGCCCAATTAGGAATTGAAATAATACCACATAGCCATTAACACTTTACATTGCTTATAACATTTCAAGTTATTTGTTATTTTCATTCATAATATTAACATCTTGCATCTAACACCATTCTTGATACTTGTATAATCAAATTACATTTTCCCCCTTATACTACTAATTTCCTTGATCTAATTTGAATTTGCATTTACTCCACCCTTATTATTTAGTTGCATCTTTTTTACCCCTAAAATGTGTTTGCAAACATGAAACCTTTATCTACAATGGGAAGAAGAAAATTGACACCAAATGTCACACTAAACACTTTGGAATCAATGATTGAATACACATTAATTTCAAGCATATTAGATAAAATATGTGAAATAACAAAAAAAAAACGTTGGAATATCCATGAAATGATATTATACTAGACCCCCTCTGGCATTTTCTCAAAATTAAAACATGGGGAACTTGGAATGAAAAGGGTAATTGACAAAATAAATGAATGGGCAGCATGGTGATGGGTTAATGTGAAGATAAACAAAGAAAATCTTACTTTGTTCAAAGAGACTATACACATTTCTAAGGAATATATGAAATATTACAATTTGGTGATGTTTACACATGCCATGGATTGCTTCAAAGAACGTGCGAATTTGAAAAAGTTGTTTCCATAACATTTTTTTACAAGCCTCCTAAACAATTTGTTAATAGAGGATTTAATAATGCTTGGCAACTTACTTTCAATAAAATTCATGAAACCTTGAAGACAATTGTATGCAACTCTAAGATAGTAAGTTTGGGTGCCACATGAACTTAGGAACAAAGTGTTAAAACAAGCGATGAATTGTTGGATGATAAGGCCAACCCCAAAACCACAAGACCTGTACGATAGTTGAAAAAAAAGACATGTCAACAAATAATCGAGGAACCAAAATCTAATCATTTCCATTACATTGTGGTTCAATAGACATGATAATAAAAATTTATTCAAATTATGTGATGTCAGAAGAAAATGTTAACTTTAGAAGAAAAAAAAAACAAGGGTTGACATTGAACATTAAACAAATCCATAATGACTATGAAACAAACAATCACATTAGAACATTAATTGACAAGCAAATATTTGCTTTTGTTGCAGTAAAGACACATGCAGTTGTTTTTCCATTTAATGAATCAAATGTTTTGTGTATGCATTTGTAATTGTTATTTCTTGAAATGAGAAGAAAGTAAATGTGTTTAGAGTTAAAGATCTAAAAAACTATGAGAATGGCGTCCAATCTCAAAAAGAAGAATTGGCACTAAAGTGCACATTCTGAAAATCTCGCAATAATTAGAGATCAACAAGAAAATATTTAACATGACTTATGAGTAAAATAGTAATTGATCAAATAGTGGAACGTTAGTAATTGACCAACATAAATGTTCAGATCCAAAACAATAAAAGGGACATTAGATTATGTTAAAAATAAAATGGACACAAACCTTTTCAATGATTGTATATAATGAAAAAGGGACATGGTGGATGAAGAAATTTTTCATTGCAAGTGCAATTTTGGAGTTGTAAGAATGTCTATTACAATTCCTCAACACTTGGATCTATATCCAGCATTGGATCATACGCAATGAAGGTGATAGATGTAGACTACAATGTTAGAGTGGGATATTGGGCATCAAGAAATAACATGAAGGAATACAAAATCTACACCACAGTGATATGGATGTTCGGCCTAATTTTCATGAAAAACTTGTAATCAACTCCCGATGACAATCCACAACCAACCGAACTGAGAAACCACAACTACATGACTTGTTTATTACACCAAGCATAATATCTATTGGGGATGAACATAGTAGACCAACATTCATTGGTAGAAGCCTCACACAAAAAATGGCCTGAAAATGAAAGTGATCCAAACGATGATGAATATGAGTTGCCTATTTTAAAATATGATGCAAACTAGGACAAACTGGTAGAATAGAAAGGAGAAACCCCAAAGGACGAGGAAAAAGGAACCACAATGGAGGAAGAAAAAGAGCCAAAAACACCATTGCAATGAGCATTTGAAGAAGGAGAAGGCTTGGAAAGTTCAAATAAGGAATGTTGCGGGTTAAACACCAGAATCATTGTTGAATCGTGGCATCAAGAGGAATGTGGGTCACCATCATATGTCCGTGATTGTAAGCACACTTATAAGTGAGGATTGTTGGCAAAATTATAATATCCCATTTTTTGTAAGAATTTGAAAATGTCTATGAAATAAAACATGACATTGTTGAAAAGCTAGAGTTGATTAAAGTTCTTTTGTAGTATCAACTCTTAGTTTGTGGAAATAATTAGCGCAAGAGTACAAGGAATATAATTGTCCCGATGCTTGTATCAAGAAGTATGCAAAACCAGGAAGGTAGGCCTAGGTTACACAAATGACAAAGAATAGAATCCTCCAACTGCATGTGAATCAATGGATGATTGGATCACCACCAAACCACAACAAGTGTGGGACAAAATTAGGATTATCTAGATTTAGAAACCAGATGTAATCAATGAAAAATATATTGAAATAAAATGGATTCAATTTTAATTATGGATATAAATATGTATTTTGCTTATAAAAATTTAAACAAAATTAGAGGGACATACATGATATATGAAGACAAAAGAAAAAGGAAATAGGACCCAAAATGTATACTACAATTATGAACAACTAAAGTAATAATGAATGAAAAGTTCTGCATATGCGTATGCAATTGCTACTTCTCACATTGATAAAAGAGTAAATGTGTTCAGAATGAAAGAACTAGAAAGAGTAATAGGTTAAAATAATGTCCAATCTCAAGGAAATGAACTAGTGCCAAGTGGCAAATTCTAAAACATCCTACATAAATTAAAGATCATGATGTTTGGTGATCTCACCTACTGACTTTCACACTCACAAAAAATAGTATACCTTATAATTGTCCATCATGCAAAATATTCCTTATCAATGTACAAGGTGGCACTATACTTTTTGAATATTGATGTATGTGGGTTCAAAAAAACTGCTAGTAATAATGAAAATGAATTGTTGATTAAAATGGCATGAACAACTTTATGAGCAACATTAGTGCATAAATTTCAAATAGAGACAATGTCTATTAATAGAAAGGCTGAATAAAGTTATGTTAATCTATAAAGTCTCATATAGAGAATGCATCATAAGGAGAAAAGGCAAGCAATAATCAAGCTCAATATTATAGTGAAAAAATATCTGAAGAAACAAACAATGAAGAGTTATTTACTCCGCCAAAAAGCCTCCAAAAAAGTGATGTGAAAAGGCATGTTAAAGATAATGAAGAAAGAATGACGACCACAATTAAAGACCTAACAAAACAATTTGCAAATTCTTTTAGTTTTCTTCATTTCAAAAAAAGGAAGGGTCAAAAATACAATACAACGCACAAGGGAAAGATAATGACAAATGGTGTCATCTTAAATGTTATAAGCAATGAGGAAATGCAACATCATTTAATGAAGAAGATGAAAATCCATCAAATATGAGATCCCCATTGTGATAGATAGGGACATCTAGGAGTTTAAAAACAGACAAACGATGTATTCAATATCTCCATATTCAAGTTTTTCAAGCATTGACATCCACAAATTCTAATCCAAAGTGACAATGATCTAACAATACAAGAATGCAAGTTTTAGATAGCCTCCTTGTAGCTATATGTATTCCATGCCACAGTTTGGACATTTCATGCTTATTTGCAATGTTCTTGATCACCTTCACCTAAATGCGGATTAGGGTTTATGCACCTTCCCCTATTGTCAGCGCCGAATGTTGGGGATTATTTCTAAGAAAAAAATGTGGATAAAAAATTCATTGAACTACACATGGAAACTAAAATGGAATAATGAAATTGAAAATGACTGGATAATTGAATTTTATGGAAATATTGATTCGTTGGATAAAATAGACCACATTTGAAGAAACAAGATTATGTCGACATGATTGTTTTCAATTAGAAATTACAAAATACACATGTTCTCTAATGATACCCATCACAAAATGGCAATTCTAGATTATGGAAATCACATTAAGACATATAATGTAAACAATATTTGTGCAAATATTTCATTTGAATATGGGAAAAAAAATTGCAATGAATTTTCCCAATGCAAAGACTGAAGAATGGAGAGTTTTGTCCTTAGATGAACAAATTATGTTTATGGAAAAGATGTTACAAACATCATACATAAAAAGTATTTAACCATGAAAATTCAAATTAAAGTTGAAGACAAAATCTAAAAAGCAAAAGAAAAAGCTTAAGAGAAAGTTCAATCAATCAATTATTTTCCATTAAAAGATTTAGTCCAACTCTTAATGACTTCATCTTCAATAAATTTTAATATTGAACTGCCATACTTCCACTTGTTACTAAAAGATGGTGGCATGGAGTAGGCAGCCATTTATTAAATGATGCCTTCTACATATTCAAGTAAGGATTTGCATGAAGGGGGATTAAGGAAAAAGTCATTCCAAGCATAGAATGGAACAAAAGAAGATGCAAATGGTTGGGTATCTTTGTAAAACACACAAAACATCAGTCTGAAGTGTGAGACTTAATATAAAATACAAGCAATTGAATTATAATAAACCTAAATTTACTCATAATCAAAATTCATTTTCAATTTCTTTTTGAGTGGGGCATTCGAAGGGCCATAGGTAGACATCCTAGGATCAACCTAAGGTCTAGCTTCCTCTAGAAGGGGCTTGTCCACCTCCTCATAAACATCACTATCTGGTTTAAGCACAAGAACATGACAACCAAAAAATTGATAGTTGTAAATATTATTTTTTACGAATATAATGCATTACCATAAGAATGGGAGATTATAGAGAAGACATAATTACAAACAAAGTTCCAAACAAATTAAGATAGGTTACATGTGGAGGAATTCATGCCAACAATTAGAGAACCTTTAGGAGAACACATTTGGATCAAAACCCCCATTGTGGAAACATGGATTTCTTGTCCTCGTCTAAATAAAATTCCTATAGAAGACTTTTGTATTGATTCAATACTAGTCCTATTGTATAGGATATTGTCCTCCACCAATGATAACCTAAGCCTCACCATGTTTGGGTGAGTTTCCCAAAACTTGAAGCCACCCACATGGTGAACAAGAAGAGTGGCCCAACTTAGTTGAATTTGTGAATGGAAAATGACCAAAGTTAGATATGGATAGCGAATCGATTAAATCAAAAGGACTTTGAGAAGGAAGAAAACAAAAATCTACCATTTCCCCTATAGTTCAATGTTCATTTGTGGCAAAGTGGTAATTACCACCCATCTCGACCAAATTTCATATCCATTTCCTTCCAAGTAGGATTTGATTTCCTTGAGCACATAAGGATCATCATCATGGAAAACAACAACCACACCATCCACACAAAGGTACTTGTTTGCAAAACCAAATACTCCATACACATAGTTTTCTATCTGTCAATTCCAAAAAGGGACATCGATTGTGTGTTTGGACATAAGAGGAATTAGTAAATTGGATGGGAATTTGGCAATCAGAAGAGTTGGCATCCCACATCCCACATCCAAAATCTTATACATTGGCAATGATAATGGTGGAGCTCATGATGTTAACTTACACACATGGGAAATTTATATGCAAAATTCATCGAAAGAATACTTTAATTAACGATCCATTCAACTTTTAATATTGAGAAAGTCATAGGCCAAACAATTGTTTTGCAGTGACAAAACTAGGCCAAGAAAGGTGAAATGTTGAAACTAATTGTTGGATCAAGAAATCAATGGAATGATGAATTGCTTTGTGAGTGGGACCTCGAAGGTCCTCTAAGTTTACAACATCTAAGTTCATGTTGTGCAGGTGCCTTCAAGTCATTGGGGTCTTAACTGTGCGTTCCTATGTAGCACCTTCCTCTCCACGGGCCATTACTTAAACAAAATCCTTTGTATCAAGGTTCTCACTAGAAGGTCCTACTGACTACTTTTTCATCTTTCTTACTTTCTTTGCACTTTGGCTCTACTTGCCACCCCTAAAATTCGAATATGTTGAAATAGCTTTCTCTAAATTAGTTTCGCCAAACTTTTCCTTGAGTTCGTGCCTTGACTTCATATTAATGTCATAAGGGCAATCCAAGTACCAGTGGCGGTATGGAAGGTGGGCAAGGGTCCAATCCTTGAGGAGGTCCTTCTTGAACATGCTACTTTTAGCTTTAAGATCACGCTGGATCTTCAAAAGCGAAGGAAGAGTCCAAATAGCCTGGTTGGCCATGAGTACATGCCAAAATACTTGCGAGTGCCAATTGAATTCAATATGGGAATAGAAGCACAAAGTGTATTACTTGTAGACCACATGTTTGAAAGCCTCTTCACCACCAATTTGTTGGTTCCAAGTTTTGTTTTTAAGTATTACACCTTTCTACTTGAATTCATGAAAAAAGATAATTTCCCATAATTCAAGCCTCCAGTGATTTATGAAATCCTCCATGCTCTCTATTGTAATAGACTCAAGGACAAAAACCCCTAGGTCTGTCACTGTGTTATCAAAGAATTTTTTTGTTTTACTTCCAATTGTAGTGTAATGACAAAATAACATCATTGAGCATCAAAGTCCATTGAGGTGAAAAGAAAGAAAAATTCGTATTCCACAATCAAAAAAGGATTAATCACAGGTACTCGGTACCAAAAAGTTGCCTTGTGGAACCATTTTTCAAAAATAACATCCAACACACCAACTTTTTGGAACTTTTGAGCTTCCCTTAGGATTGGGGATTAATTCCACATTTTGAACCAAAAAACCTTTTGCTCACTATTCACTTGAGAGAAGACAAAAAGCTATAGCTTTCCGTCATCATTTTAGGATCTAGATTCACATTATAATGAACATGTACTTGCTAAAAAAATTATAGTCTAAGTGATGGGTCACAAATATGGAGTCTTTTGTGAAATGCTCACTATGAGAAATCATGTCTATGAAGACTATACTAGCATACAACTAGATTTCCATGGAAACTATTGTGCAATTAAAGTACAATTACACTATGGAAACACGATAAATTAATTATTAAATTGCCACGTCAGAATATTTCATAATTGCATGTCAATTGCACATTAGTTGCAACTTAGATTCTATATAGGCGTATGTATGCAAAATATATATGGTGATAGTCAACCATAGTTTGACGATGATCACAAGTTGCAGTGAAGTGGTTAGTCTCAACTATGTTGCAACTAGTGTAACTGTAATGTTGAGTGAGCAACTACCTTGTAACTTGGTGTACGATTTTGGCATGTGTACGGTTGGGAAAAGGTTCATATCAACTAGAATTTTCAAATTTTTACAACTAAGTGTGCCACTATGCTTTCACTACATAACTACTTGTCCACTATTTTGGAACTAGAGTGTCCAACTCATCTAAAACTAATTATCAACTATGTGTCAACTCAAATGAAATCACAATCAAAAGAACCATGGGCACCAAGGTAAAAGTCCTTTTCCAAGGACTGCACATGACACGTGTCATTCCTACATTGGTTTATAACTTAAATTTATGTATTCATATACCCCATTTAGTAATAAATATTTATATATAAATATATTTTGACTACAAATTGATTTTATATCATGTATATTATGCATTCATGTTTTCTATCACACATATATGAACAACTTTTGTTAAAGCCACATTTTCAAAATCCATAATTTTCAATCAAAAACACTTTTGAACCAAATGTGCTAAAATGGGTTATTAAAAAAAAATCATTAGTTCAAGTCCTTTTGCCCTTTTAATCATCAATGTTAAAATCCTCTCCAATTTTCAAAAGGAATGGTGCATATTTGGTAGAAAAAAAGGACATTTGAAAAAAACAATGATTGTTCATTCTCGAGGTTTGAGTGCTTTGAAGATGTAATTTTTTTTAAAAATTTGTCTCAAGCTTTGAACATGTAAACTTTGAAATTAATGAAAAATATTCCAATTTTCTTTTTGATAATCCAAATTATTATGCTTCCCTTGTGATCTTTCAAACATACAAAAATGCAATTTTAAAGGATGTCCACTCACTTGGGTGGCTCCTTTGACTATGATTTTACCCACTCATAATATCAAAAGATCTACAAAATGTGCAATTCATTGAAAGTGAAAATGTAGGCCTTAAGTTGGATTGGAATGGTGTAGTAAAGTGTTAATGAATATGTACATATAGGTATCATTGCTTATACACCTCAAATTGTTCAAATTAAATGACTAAATGTTTCATTGATATGAATTGATTCCTTTGCAAACAATTCCTTGGCCCCCACAAGGTTTGCATCTTGGGGCATGGGTGGGTGTGTCATGGGTGTATTTAGCCATGGCACACCATCATCAATGCCATTTGAGTTGGAAGAACTATCCATAGTGATGCAAGATGATCAAGGTTATTTGTGGATCACCACATTCCAATATGGATTTTGTTCTTCATCCAAGTAGAATACTTGTTGGGCCTAGGCAAGAAAAATAAATGGTTCTTCATCCTTCGCCATCATGTACTAGAAATTTGCAAGTAGGAATCCTGCTTCATCCCATTTATAAGTTGGATTATCCCTTACAGCACTTTCGTTCCGAACCCATTGCATGAGAATGATTGGAGTCAAGATTGGGCCATAATCCAATCTTAATATATCCTTGAAGACCCCAACATATTGTATTGATGAATGTTCATCACCAATGTGTGTTTATCGTTGGCCAAACATTGACACTACACTCAAAACTACCATACCTTTTGTCTTACAATCATTTATTTAGAAATGATTACCATATGCCTTCATCTTTTGGTACCTTAATGCCTTTGTTGAAGGTGGGCAACTTAATGCATCAACATTTGGGTCTTCCATGGCCAGCCCATATCACTAGAAGAAAAACATGTATTTTCGACTGCTCTTTGCGACTAAATTTTAGTCGCAAGAGACATTTTGCAACTAAAATCCTTTTAGTCGCCTAAGACAAGTCGCATGTGAAAATTAGTCGCA
>Ga0116231_10008787_pt1 | contig 17504 bp, 17 predicted proteins | sample S1TSphgellanicum_2_FD_89695 | JGI IMG/M metagenome (GOLD analysis project Ga0116231, IMG submission 89695) | Host-associated microbial communities from peat moss isolated from Minnesota, USA - S1T2_Fd - Sphagnum magellanicum MG | ecosystem: Host-associated > Plants > Peat moss > Unclassified...
AATTCATTACTTCCTTTGAACCACTTACTTGTTAAACTACAACTACATAGTAGTTCCACTTCCAACCGGTTTTTATGTGAGTGCATATCTTAATGGTGAAGGTGTGCAATAATTCCTCACACATTACATCCCTCATCTTTTTTATGTTACAGAAAAAATTTAATTTCACAACATTCAAATGGGTGTTGAATGATTGATGATAATTTATAAGTATAATTAATAGTGATGATACATAATACCTAACCCAATGTTATGAAAAATATGTGTGTAACTTTTCCATTAATTTTGTGACTATTTCCAAACATTGAAGCTTGACACCTTCTAGATTTAATAAAAATTGGCCATGGTCACATAACATTTCACCTTGGTTTTATAATCATGAACTTGTGCCCAAATTTGGTTTGTTTGGCATTCAAATGCAAAATGATCAATGCTATTATTGAGATTCGTGATCCATTTCATCAAAATTGTTTCATGAATGCTTTCCAAAAAGAAAATTAAAATTAAAAAAATTGAAAATAATCGAAGGATTGAAGAAAACTTCATTTGTAATTTTTCCTAAGTCAATTCAATTGCTTGCATCAAGTCAATGACAAAAAGGCCCCAGGCTTGTGCAACTTTGATTGAAATCTTCATGACATTTATTAGAGGATTCAATCAAAGGTCACACTATGAAAAATTAAGGGGTTTAATTTGCAATTGGGCTTGCAATTGGATTTTCTAGTTATAATGACCACTTGTAATTCAAGGTATTTGTACAACATGAGTGGTATTGGACAAGTTGTAATATTTGCACAATACATACCTCATCATATATGGAAGTGTATATTTATTAAAAATATGTGCTACTTTGTGCAACTAAATACAATTATGTTGCAACTAGGGTGTCCATGTAGGTTTCACATGCAAAATATTTGTGAATGAACGAATGATTTGTGGCTTTTCATTCATCCATTGATGAGTGAAATCTACTAATGTCCATTACAACTACTTTGCAACTAATGCATTATTGGAAAATTGTCTTGCAACTAATGAACTTTGTCAATAGTATTATGTTACAACTTGAATTCAATTGAAGTAATTCTAAATTGCAACTTATCAATTTGTTGATGAAACTATTTTGTAACTAATGTCCATTTATGATGCAATTAAATTTTGTGCCTATTGTAATTTGCAATGATAATTTTGCATTATGAAACACATTACATAAGTCCATTGCATAAACAATGACAAACATCTTGATTCAATAATACAATTGTATGCATGAATAATCAATGTTGGAACATACAATATGTGTATGAACATTTTGTGATTCATGGTCCTTTCCAATGGTATGTACTTTATTTACATCCCTAGTGTTAAATTAAAACATGTTAAAATTATTGCTAATAAATATCATATTTAATATCTATTGTTATCTAATGTTTAAAAGATTCATTTTGCTTCTATTCAAAAGTTTGGATATATTTTGATAGTTGCATGGAATGTTACTTGCACATCAATGTAAAAATTACTTCATTGCAATGTGAATTTTTTTGTTCATATTTTAAATATAAATATGAATCTTCTACAATTATAGTGTAATTAACAAGAAATGTACATATAGTCTATAATTGTTAAGTAACTAACAAGCAACATACATACATTGTCATGATTATCATTGAAATGCAATATAAACAACATATATGTTGTAGCCATACAATGATTAAATTGCAAGTTTTACATTTACAAGCAAGCATTTAAAGTCAAAGTAAGGTGTCATAAACAAAATTAGAGTACATTGGTTTTGAATTTTCTCCTATGTAAATGTAAACTTAGCTTCACATTCATTAACATATAAGTCTATTGAACTTGGATGTTTTGGGACTTGCACCATTAAAGTTCACAATCAATCATTCATGTTAATTGCATAAAAACTAACAACCTAGCAACATGACATTTTTATGCACAAGAATAATGAATGATATTGCAAATGCATAAAACAACATGGGTGTTGAAATTGAATATTTCTACTCATTACACCAAAAAATTAGGGGCTTTTATAATTTCACATAATCATCAATAATAAGACTTTGTTGATATCAATTAATAGAAAAAAAACAAGCAAATTTTTGCTCAAACAAATAAATGAACAAAAGAAATTAATGTTTTCATTCATGTTATCAAAGATTTTTTTTTAAAGCTTAAAATTTTTATTTTCTCAACTAAAAGCTAAAAATTCAAAAGAATGTTATGTAACATCTTTGCTAGTTGTTTCACAAGAAACCAACAATCTTTTTAAAAAAATCATCTCCTTATTCAGCTTTTATAAAATTTTTTGACATCAGACACAAATGCATAATAACTATAGATGTAAGTCCCAAGGTTTATTAAAAGCTACAACCATGCATCACATGCCCTTGCATATGCCACACAAATTTGAAATTTGAAATTTACATGGGTAGGTAAACATTTAATTATATATTAGTTGCAAGGGTATTTAGTTATATGGCAATTTAGTTTTGGCGGACACAATTTTTCATATTCTAAGCTATAAAAGATTAAGGTTTATTATGGAAGATTTACATGTACAAGTGAATGACATTGGCAATACAATGTATACATTGCTTCAAATTCATTTTAGGACTACACTTTTAATTAATTATATAATTAATAATTGATGTGGTTATTATCATGGGTTGGAATAGAATTGATGGCTAGTCATATCATATATGAATTATAATGTTTTTACAATAATGGAGCAATATTTTTTTTTAGTGAAACCTAATTATATGACTAGTTCAAAAAAAATGTTAGTTAGTGATTGCAATGCTGATAATGCACACATGTGGCATGATTATACACATCAAGGTTGTATGCCAATTACATGTTAGTTGTTTTCAATGATTTTTGTGAAACTTGCCAACAAAGTTAAAATATGTTGACCATCATTGTATATACGAGGCATTTCAAATCATATAGGGGTTCATTTTGGAACTAATATGCAACCATTATGGAACTTGTAGATTTTTGACATGTCATTTATTTTGAAATGCCATGTATTTCCATGGAATAAATGTAACGTAATTGCACATTAGTTGCAGTAGAAAATTAATTAAAAGGTATTGAGGTTTTCATGGAAACAATTTTTCATAGTGTTAGGAGAATTTCAACATTATTTAAATGTTCCAAGTTGGATGTAACAACTTGGATTGTAAGATTGTCCAATGTGATCTTCAATAATAAAGAACAATATTCTTGCAAGACTCATCTAAATGGGTTCAACATAGAGACTTAATGGGTTTTGACTTCATTCAAGATCTTCAAACCTTTTTTTTCCATGATCTCCCCAAGCGTAGCTAATTCTAAATGCCTTTTTGAAGATCTAAAAAAATATTTAAAAAGTGATTGCATGATCATTTCAAGGTGATTGACAATGGGGAAAACAAAAAAGATTTGGATAGTTAAATGTGTCAAATGCACCATGTAGTGAATGCTAGTTATTAATGAAGTAAACTGATATTAGATTTGACCGTAACACTCATGTGAAAACCTTCAAATACATTAACCCCATTAACATCGAAAAACATCAATGCCTTGAGAATGACACTGAGGTTCAAAATATTATTTCCATTAATGAAAATTGCTTGCATAATCATCATAGTCAAGTTGGCTACATTAAAACCATCCACTACATGTTCCAAGGATAACAAAATGGGAATCCTTGTCCAATTTTGAATGGTGTATGCATGAATTGAAAACCATGGTTAATTGCCAATTAAAATAACCTCATCACAAAACAAAATAAACACACTAGTTATATATCCTTTGGAAAGTTTAGTACCTTGCATGACAATGGTATGTAAAGCTTCGGTTCTTTGGGGGGGAGGGGGGGCGGGTGGTAGGACACTAGATAAAAAAAGTAGAAAATACATGAGTAAAAATATAGGGTACAACTTTTCAAAGGATATATAAATTATAATATAGGGTATATAATAATGTGAAATAATGAGTTATAATTAATATAGGTGGTATATATATATATATATATATATATATAATAAAATTAAACAATAATAAAGTGATAAAAAATAAGTTGGACAATTATCTAATACCCCCCCAAATGGTCATTTGACACATGTAGATCCCAAATTTTACACATTGTGTCCCCTCTAGGCTTTAGCTATAAATATGTCCTAACTTACATTATCATATCAATGTATTTTTGGATATTGTTTCACTTTTAGCAGATCAAGAAGAGACTTCATGTGCTAAAACCTTATCATGGGTCTATTGGTTTAAAAGTACAAAATGACAACATATTGGGAAATTTTCTTATTGTTAGGTGGCATATTTTGATTAATTACAAGTTGGAAACAAAAATCCATGAAAGATTTGGGTAGACAAAATTTCATTTTGGACATGTGTACACTTATTGTTTTCATAGAACTCCTTATTTTCCACCCTTGGCATAGTAGAAACAACTTCCTTCCTCCTAGTAAAAAATAAAAAAATATTATTGCCATGGTGTTGACTAGACCTTCATTATATTTTGTGCTTCAACAAAGTATGAAGTTTGGCGAATAAAGGTCTTTTTTCACCCTCAACTTTGGAATAAACTTTGCATTTGACAAAACTCACTAGACCATCTTCATTGATCAAAGACTCTACCCATGGCAATCTTGTTGCCTAAACATCTTGGGATTTTGAACCAAGTTCATATTTTCATTGGTTCGTAGTGAATTTTGGGGGTTCAAGTTCCTATATTCCAAATCCACATGTAGCAACAACATTCCTTAACAAATCAATGTTGAGATTAACAAAACATTCATGATAATATTAGGGGGAGAAAGCTCAAGGCAAGAAGCAAGAACCATTGAACCAAACAAGGCCTATAGATGACAATCTTTAGAAAAAATTACATTCAGAGTTGCCATCAAGCTTTAGCCTACCACCCTTTGCAAAATTCTACTTGCGTTCAATTTGAAAAAATTAAAGAAAAATTTGACAAAAAAGACAACAAACTCAACAATACACATTTAGAATCGCCATCAAGCTTTGACATCCCATGATTTTGCAAAAACCCACCTCCATCCAAAATGCTAAACTTTGGAATGTTGAAGCTCCAATGCGCACACAAAATCAAAGTCTTGACTATATGCAAATTAGTAAGTTCCAAGAACTTCCAATGCCTTGCATTCATGATTTAATCACTCACAAGATTAGAAGTTATAACTATGATTCACGAAGGCCTAATGCGCACTACTCAAGCTTGTTGTTTCACAAATCAAACAAAAACTCTTGTGTTGCAATGAACTATGCACACATTATAAATTTGTGAACACAAAACTAGTTAACACCCACAACTAGGTGATAGGTTCACCATTAGGTCAACAAACCTAGTGAACTACAATCATAGGATTTTATAAAAAAAATGAATCCAATGGCTATGATTGCGCCAAAATGTAACAACCTAATTGGCCTCTACATTGAATTTTATGTGAACTACACCTTCGCACACTTGAACTATTTAGCAACCTCCTTTTTACACTCGTAGTCATTTGGCAATTTGACCCATTAAGGTTTTTTACTTTTTGTGGCATTAATCAATGTCTAGGTGAACTAGCTAGTGATAATAGCTTTTAAATTAAAAAAATATCACTTTAAAAAATAAAATCCTTTGGGGAGGTCAAAACCCTAAACCCTAAACCCTAGACCCTTTTTTTGGGTTGCTTTTTGATGAAATCTCGCAAAAAGGAAAAAACACTCCCTACACTACAAGTCAGTTTATGAGTAACCTAGCCTTGGACCCTTGTTGAAAATGGGCCATTTTCTCTCAATAAGGGGCCAACATTGGTAGTCTAGACAAGAGTCCAAAATGGTTTGAAAGTCCACAATCAAAGTGGATCCAATGTAGCAACAGTCCATCCATGATGATAATAAGTATTAAGTATATATAATGATCAATGTGCACATATGTGAGTGTAAAAAAAAAACTATGACAAAATTACAAAGCATCCATGCCTGGCTGCTTTCACTCATTTTGGGGAGGATGTTCTGAATGCTTTGCTTTACTTTTTGCCAGGTTACCCTTTTTCCTGCTGTCTGGGCTCATTTGTCTCAAACAAAATTCTCTTGCAGGGCAGTAGCAGCTATGGCTGCTGGGCCTACTTTGTCTTTGCTCTTGAACATGCAGGCTTTTTTGTAAGTCTCTATAGTAAAGGTCAAGTTGTGATGACAAAAAAATTCAATGAAAAATGTTCTCAAAATCACACAAACACACACACACACACACACACACAAGAAAGAGTCAGAAGGAGTCAGAGAGAATGGTGTCAGTCCAGAGTTGTGGTGTCAGTCACACAGTTTGGGGGGAGCGCCATGCTTTTTCAGAAGGCAGAAGTGGTTGCACCAATTTTCTCCAATTCCTTGGGCAGTGACAACTCTTTGGAAGTGAGACAACCAATGGGGATGACAAATACTACTGTCACTCCATATGGGTGCTTTCACCCTTTCCTTCTGGGGTCCTTTCAGTTCATGACAGTCGTGGTTTCTTCAAGTTTAGCAAATGTATCTGCTTACACTTTGCTGCTTCATGCACTAAGACTTGATTTGATCAGACTCATATTCTTATGTCTTACGGTCCACCAGACAGACCACCCAGAACAACAGAGTTTGGAATACCTTCTAAAATTACAGTCTTTTTTTTTTCCACTTCATGTATTGATTTCACCTAAACACAACAAATTTTTGCATGTATTTCCATACTAGATGAGCTGATATTTAATAATAATAACAATAATACATGTGCAAGCATTTTGCATACCAGACTTTGCTAATTGATATTATATTTTGTGCGGTGTATCAATAGATAGTCCAAAACCAGATTCAGAACAAAATTTAAAACTCAACCTGTTGCTTCTTCAAGTCCTTGTAGACAGCCCTTGGCTCTGCCTCAGGCAGGCGCTCACTTCAGGTACAGAAGTGTCATCCTGGGAATGTCCCACTATTTGGGCGTTACACCAATTTTTGTTTTTCTGTGGGCACAAATAAAAAGAATTCATTGCAAAGAAGAACACAAAAAAACAAACACTAATTTCACAACTCAAGAGGGGGAAAAAACAAATCAAACCAGAAGAAGAAGAACACAACAAAACAAACAATAATTTCACAACTCAAGAGGGACAAAAACAAATCAAACTCGAGAAAGTGTGATGGAAAATGTGACCCTCTCATTTTGAATCTTCAACAATTTGTTGTTGCCTGCACGAAGAAGATATGGCATATTACGTTAGTGACCCCACATGCCTCCTGCAAAGAATTATTAAAGATTGTAATAATAACATTAGGACTGTACAACACCAGTATGTATTCATTCAGTTGCTGGGGTGTTCTCAGGTCTGCAAAGGGAGGCATGACTTTGTTGCCCTTTAGTGAAACCCTACAGCTACCAGTAATCAGTTGTGTCTCTTGGTGAGACAAGGCACTCAGATTTGAACCCCTCACCACCACAAAACAAACTTTGCTTGGACTGAAGTTGCTGCCCAAAAGCTGAGCTTGTTGTCTGGGGTTGATTAATGCCCCAACATTTATGAGCAATTTAAAAATATATATTATCAATGTTCATAGCAAACTTACAAATTCAACAAACAGACTCAAAATTTATTATGCCCATTGCCCACCCACAAAGTAGTGCATACAAAACCTCCATCCATCCTACACAAGAAAATGTTGGATTATAAATGGACTTTTTCTCCTCCTGAACCATTTTGTCTTTTGCTTCTCATGATTAATGGGTGAATGTCTGAAGCCTGAATTGACACCGATTAAGTACAGTGTCAGGGGGAGCTCATCTTTAATGTTCATGACAGCACCTTCAATAAGCACAAACTGACAAATTTTTTTGTATAATTTTAATCCCCCTTGGATCTCCTCATTGCTAGGCTTCAATTGTGCACAGGCTAGCTAGCTACTAACTAGGTGGTACATCATAAGCATTCCCAGTCTCCCAGCCCACCAAGTTCCCAATCCCACACTTCTTCTGAGTAGTAGGCTAATAAGTGTAATGAAACTGATAATACCACTACTATTGTGTCTATCATTGTTTGTAGATAGATTCTGATTCAAAAGCCTGGGTACCCATAACTTGGTGGGAACAAATTGGGAACATTAAAATCCAAAAAAAACCCCAAAGTTCCTCTTCTTCTTCCAAAAGGAAAAAAGGTGGGGGGAGACCTCTTGGCTCTTGGATATTCTTGACTCTGTTTTGTCACCCATTTTTGCCTTCACTTATTGGATACGTAACACAAACCAGCAGAAAATTTCTAGCATATCTAGAGGGCACATTACCAAAAAGAGCTTGGATCCATCAACCACATGGTGTTTTGAAAAGTGAAATGCCTGCTTCGATATAGACATGTAAATTTTTTTACCTTTGTGTTTTTTTTTCCCCTTGGCAGTGCTTTAAGTCAGGTAACATCATCAGAGTGAGGCGTTCCCAATGTAAGTGCCTGCCTCTCTCGGCTCTGACTCTGGGGTGGGTGCTTTTTAGTATTTCAGGAATGCCCTGCTTCTGGGGCGTTATCCTACTCCAATTGTACTTTGCACTCATTTGTGAGTGCAAGGAGTGAAGCTTCATCACTTGTAAGTTGTAATGTAAAAGGCTATCTATTGTCTCCTGTGAGAATACCTTTTTGCAGGCTTATGTGTCATGGTGAGATTGATAGATAAGTAAACTGGTAATGGGTTTTGACAGCTTTTTTAAGTTATGGTTTCCTCAGCGGAGAAAAATGTCATTGGGGGGATGGATGCAAGCAAGCAAACAAGCAAGCAAAGCAAGCAGGACTTTATTGGGTTGACAGGAGCTTTCTCAGTAACACTAGGGACTGATACTCACTGATTGAGGAATTTGCAGAGCAAGAGAACCAACCAAGTGATCCTTGGAGGATGGAGGTCCATGCAAAAGCTGAAAGAAAACATTGAATGAAGTAGATGAAAGGGTGGGTGACCAAAAAGCGCTCACAGAAATTTCTCTAATTTTCTTTCTGTATTTGGAGAGGGAGTACCTACCTTAGTATTTCTTTGAATTTCCATCTTAGAAAAGAGGAGAGATCTTACACCTACTCCTAAGGAGTGGTAGGGATATTATACCTATTATAGGTGTAGTATTCCGCCCACTTTGAAAAAGATTGTAGAGTAAGGACTGAAAATGGGGCCTAGGTTCAGGAGTAACTATGCCTCAAGGTTTTAGGAAGGGGTAAAAGGCCAGTGGTGTGAGAGGGACATTCCCAAAATGCAGGTTGGGAGTCTGGACTCAGGCACAGTCTGGTCTTATTAAGGCCCTTAGTTTGGGAAGGTCCCCACCTTGGGGCCTTACAGTATGCATAATCTTCCTCCTGGCTTCTAAGGCGCCCTGCAACAACTGCCTGCATAAGGTGTTTTCTAGGATGGCAGATTTAACCTTTAAATTTTTTTAATTAATTTTATGTGAAGGTTGGTGATGGTCTGCCAGTTCCACTAATCAAGAATGTAATTCATGACAAACAAATAAAATATAGCACAAATATCAAAACATTTTTATGTTTAGAATTTTCCATTAATGTGAATCAATGGTCGAAACCCCCCCCCCCCCATTATGCTTTGGAACAAGCCCCCAAGCCCCGGTCAATCATCTATTGGTGGTGGTACCTTGCAAAACTCTGCTCGCTGGTCTGGACAAACTCTGCTCGTCCGTCCGTCCGACAGCCTCACAGCAAGCATTCCTAGGTGGACTGTCTCTCGTACATAAAGAAAACTCAAGGTATGATTGGGTTCTGTGTTTGGGGCAAAATGACTGACTCAAACTGCCATGTGGTACCCGATTCTCGTTGTTCTCACTTTCTTCCCCTTTCAGGCTTTTTGGTTTTTCCCTAGATTCTTGGTAAACCATGGGTTTTATGATGTCATAGAGCCTAAAAATTCATGGGGCATTTCAAAAAAATTAAAACAACCATAAGAATGAGCATTCCATGTTTTGAGTGCATCATATCAAATTTTTGTTTTTTTTCTTCCTAATACCTACTGGGTACTGGTTAGACACTGGCCATGTATCATAGAAAAACCGATTTAAAAAAAAAAAAAAAACCTTTGGTGCTTTACATCAAGTAAGGCCCTTCAAGCATGATGTTCCCAAAATAAATGCTTCTTGAGGTGGAGCCAGGTGCGCTTATTTAAGGAATGTTCTGCTCCTTGGGTGTTACCCTACATTGTAACACTTCTCCCAATTATGTTTGTTCATCTTCCTTCTTTTATTCTCCATCTATTCATTCAGGCACACACTCTCTCTTTACATTGTCGTCAATTACACCATTCCTAGCTCTTTTCCTTTATGTTATTTCAACGACAAGTTGTAAATGCATCATTCGCTTCAAGGCGGCTCGACATGGGTTTCCATGCACGGGCAACACGAGCCTTGGAGCAAATTGACATGGAAACATGTCATGATTTGGTGGCGACTCGATGTTTGTTTCAATCGGTCAAAAATTGCACACCACAAAACATGAGCCTTGAAACTTGAACCTCAAAACCTACCACCCACTAAAACAGGTCAAGTTTCAACGGGCAGCCCAACACGCGTTTTGATGCTCGAACAATTTGACCCTTTTAAACATATCCCTGTTGAAACATGTAATGTTTCAAGAGCTATGTTTCGACCCCATGCACCCATCTTCCATGTTCTCCCATGTGATCCCCATCCATGAAGTTTTAAACCTTTTTCAACTTTGCATTATCACTATGTATTTTTCCACCAAATTCTGATGTCTTCATTACCGCTCCCGCACTAGAGATTTGCTTAAGGTTTTGTTAACAAAAAGAGTTCATGGCGGCACTAAAGAAACTTTATTTTTTCACCCACACTAGATAGTTCATCATGCTCTTATATGTAGATTTTTTCACTTTCATTTTTCCCTTCAAAGCACAACATTGTTGTGCATGAATAGTCTTAAGAACTAATAGCATGTCTTGTTTCACCCTATTGAGGCTTCTTGATGTTTGCAAGTGGATATTGGTTTCTATATTATTTTTGACAATTAACATATGTTGTGTCAAAGGTTGAAAAATTGCACATTCAATATTTACTCGCAAAGAGAACAAGTTTATTACTTCTATCATGTTCATTCCCGCGTTGTTGGGTTTGTGTTATCTTCTTGTTTATTGTTGTCTTGGTGTTCTTCACTTGTTCATTTCCTTCATTATTGTTTGGGTTTCTAATTTTTTTACTTCTTTAAACATTTTTTTGCAACAATCCACTTGTTTCTTGAGTATAGATACTAAATTATAATCTTGCAATGCTTCTCCCACACCTTTTGGGTGTTTTTAGATAATGTTTCGGAGTTTTTCATATGTTACCTTTGAACATCTAAGTGCATTGGGAACAATCTCACAAAAATGTAAGTTGTAACATTCCTAAGCAAGGGAAGTATGGGTTCCCTTTTTGTTTCCAGTTAAGCGAGGTGATTCAATAGAATGTAACATTCGAAAGATGACCAACTACACTATAAGCATGTTTCAGTTAAATGTTTCAACATCTTTGTAAGTTTTAAATTTTTGTACACATGTTCCGACTATTTAGTGAATGGTAATTTTCATATACCATTTGGTTCAGGGTTTAATTCATGTTTCAACATCTTTAAAGGTTTTCTATTTTTGTACACATGTTTCGACTATTTTGTTGAATGGTAATTCTCAATTATCACTCGTTTCAAGTTTTAACCCCTTTTTTAACTAGCTTTTTGTACATAGTTTTGTTATGTTTTTGGTTTTGATCCTATAAATTTTATTGAAAAAACATTACAATGGTTGACAGAAGGCCACTTGGATGTTTGAAAAAAATGTTATGGTATATTTGATACATTGCCTTCAAACATTCAATTGTTATCTATTGACCATTATTTCAAATATGTTTTTGGTGAACAAAGCCTTGTTATCTTATTGCAGTGTTCCTCCCATAGTGCTTGGGTGTTCTTAGACAATTTGAAAGTTAACATTAATTTACCTTTGAACATCCAAGAACATTGGGTGACGTTTGCAACTTGGTTACATCAGCAACTTTATTGTATTGATTCAAAAAATCATTTAGAACATGTCCTTGGAATATGATTTTTTTTTTTAATAAATAGGTTTCAAAACCTTTGAAACATGGTAACAACATGGTTAATTTTTTATCAAAACCATATAAACCATGTCTCACGAAGTTTGATGGGTAACAAAAGATCAAAATATTGGAAACATAAAAAATAAAATTGTAAAAACTTGTTACATGAAGCTGAAAAAGAAATAATGCCATAAACATGACATGATATAAAATATGTTTTCCAAAGGAAAACAAATTGGAAAAACTAATAAAAACTTGTAAAAAAACATGACATAAACATGTAAGAAACATATTTTTTGAAACTATAAGAATATCAAAACTTAAAAACCCTTGAAACATGACACAAAACATGATAGAAATAGAAACCTTGTTGTTTGAAACCATGCTAAGATCATGCTTCTATATAATGTTCTTCCAAGTAGTTTTAAACCACCACCTTTTGGAACAAATGGGTGTTCACTACCCATATTGTGGAGACATCTCTTACAATTGATGGGATATACTATGTTTTGGACCCTAGGTTTGCAAAACATCTTACAAAACATAAATTCTAAAACTTAAGTTGATGTTAGGAATGCACGACACATTATAGAAACAAAGAGGCTTCCTTCTTATTCTATGATAAATGTTTTATTCTAATCACCAGTCAATAATTATATATGACAAATGTAATATTGATACGAGAGAAACATGTAGAAACATAGAAATTAACCCAAGATAGTGATCAAATATATGAGGGATGTAATGTTATTCTAAGAAAACTTCATGAGTAGCTTATTTCTTATTATGTGATGAATGTTTCATTCTAATGAGTGCTAGCTAATTCATACACTGAATATTCATGGTGTTTTTCAACCACCACATTTTGGAACAAATTGTTGCTCATTGCCAACATTGCAAAGGTATATCTAACTATTGATGGAATTTATTATGTTATGGAATACACGTTTGGAAAATACCCTCCAAAACATGATAGAAATATAAAAATTAACCCAAGATAGAGATCAAGTATATGGTAGATTTAATGTTGCTTTTAGAAACATTACATTATGAACAACTTGTTTTTTTTCTTATTTTATTATAATGAACAATCGATAATACAAACATTGAATATTAATATTATTTTACAACCACACCATTGGGTAACAAGCCCTTGCTTGCTACCAACATTACAGAGGTATAAATTACAATTAATATGTTGTGGACAATGTGTTTGGGAAATTCCCGTGGAAACATGATAAAAACATGTTCATTGAAACTAAAACTAGTTCTAGGAACCTATGAAACATGATAGAAACATAAAAATTGACCTAAAACAATGATCAAATGTATGGTAGATTTAATGTTGCTTTGAGAACCATTACATCATGAATATATATAATTTTTTCTTGTTTTATTATAATGCATGGTCGATAATGCAAACATTGAATATTATAGTTTCAGGGAATTGAAACAACTACCATGGCACCTACTGAAAAGATAACAATGGAAAATAACAAACAAAACTTAGGAAGAATGTGAATGAATATATTAAACACGAATCTTTAACCTCAAGTGATGTTGAAACATTAATGATGGAAAATTTCAAACACGCATATGTATTCAAAACATAAATATGGAATGAAGATTGAACTAAGTGATTGATGTGACTACGAATGCATATGTTAAATTAGATGTAGATGTGAATGTATTGTAATGGATCAATATGGTAAGAGTAATAGAGTACCATTTTGTTTCTTCGCATGAACTTTCTAAATGTGTAATAGGAAATAATGTTGAAGTTTGGATCATGAATAAAGGTACCATAACTTTCTGTAAATTCTTCTTTATTTTGCACTTTCTAATCCTAATAAAAAAGGTTGCATTATAATAGATGCTAAATGCGTGGTGTTTCTACTATTTTCCCAAAAAACACTAGTTTTTATTAGGAGAGTTCTTAAAACACAATTTCAACCTTTTGCTAGGCCTTATTTTTGCAAAACACCATGTTAAGTTCTAATTTCTTCTTTTAATGCCCACTATTTCCTTCTAGTTTTTTGGGAGTTGATGTTGGGGTTGTAACTCCTTTAAATTGGTACCTAGATTTCTTGATAGTGAAGTTTTATTCATATCTATCGATTCTTCACTCTTCAGATCATGATTTGAATGTAGAGACCTTGGTAGGTAAATGCATTTAAAGATGAGACATATTATACCACAAAAACACGCCAATTAAAACCTATTAAAACATGGCAATGGGCACCATCGAAACATGGTTATTAGAAATCACCAGCTTTTATTCTAGGTTTGTTGATTATGAAAGTTGAAACATGATTGTGTCCATGAACGAGGGATGAAATTTTCAAAGATGTGTTTTGAAACATGATAGTTGTTGAAAAATTATGTAATTTGCCACCAAAAGATAAACTTAACTATTGGTATCATAACATGTTTATTTAAAATTGATAAAATTTAGTTGTTGAAACATGGAATGTGATTTAGAATGATGATTGAAACATGATTTTTTGTTGGAAAGGTCTGAATCTTTTGGAATTTCGGGGATGGAAAGAAAACTTAATGTATCGGAACATGTTTCACATGAACTGATATAGGTTACTTTTCAAATTGAACACTCGTAATTAGACTAATACTTTGTGAGCATTTTACAATTGCGAATTGAATATTGTCAAAATTAAAAAAAACATTACAATGTTGTAAATTCAAATAGAAAAGGTGTGATCCAATACCACTGTGTTGCGATTTCTCCCAAGTGATAGGTTTTGGCGAAACAAGGTGTTCAAAAATCCTCTCTTGCTTCAAAACTTGTTTGACTATTTGGCCTCCATGTTTCACGAGGCATTTTTATAGACAAGAATGAATTCATCTTGAACTTCGCCGTGAATTTGCAAGGGCAGGGTTTTCTCTTTCTTACGCTTGTGTTTAGATGTTTATAATAATTATAAAATTAATGTAGTTGAAGGGTGACTGTTCCTTGGCTTTGATAATGCATTTGCCTTTGCCGTATATTCTAGAATGTTTCCACCCTTCACAAGATACACACCCTCTGCTACATTTTTTAATGGTGGGTACAACTTCAATTTGAAAATATTCTTTTTGAAATCCACAACTTTGTCACACCCCTTTTTTCGGTGTTCATTAATCTTCATCTTTGAGTTATTACAGTGATAATAAACACAAATAAACTCTTTCTTATCCTCTCGACAATGACTATGGCATTATTTAAGTAATCATAGCCACTTTTCACAAGTGTAGGTCTCCAAGAAAATTGTTTTGTCTATTTTCACATTTTTTACTATCATGTCCGTTGTTTCATTCTCCATGTTTCCTTTCTCTATCAAGACTAATTTGACTTATGTGCTAAGAACAATGGAAGATCGAAATAAGGAAATGTTATGCCTAGATCGCCTTACACTTGAATTGGAAGAAAAAATAAAATTCATAGTTGTAAAAAAACAAAGAAATTATACAAAGAAATTAAACCATAACTGAACCAAAACCTTGGTGCGCCTGTTTGTTCGTTGTGATGATTGACACGCGATGCATCCCACTTGTAATCAATTCCTACCTAAACTTTAAAACCTATTCCATTATTTTCATTAGTTGTTTGACAAAGTAGTCCGACGAAAGTTAGTCGAATTGTGGGAAAGTTGAAAAATGTCTAAAACTTCATGGATGGGTCATGGTGGCATGGATGGGGATTGGATGGGGGAACATGCAAGATGGGCGCATGGCGCTGAAACATAATTCCCGAAACATTACATGTTTTGGTGGGGATATGTTTCAAGGGCTCGGGCTACTTGGGCATCAAAACGCATGCCAAGCTGCATGCCAAAACTTGACATGTTTTGGTGGGTGGTAGGTTTCAAGGTTCAGGTTTTGAGGCTTATGTTTCGTGGTGCATGGTTTTTGATTGACCGAAACGAACATTGGGCTGCCATTGCAACATGGCATATTTCCATGTTGATTTGTTCCACAGCCTGCAGCTTGTGCATGGAAACTTGCATCGGGCCACCTCAAAGCAAATGACACATTAATGACTTGTTGCTAAAATAATGTCGAGGCTTTTAAGCCTTGAGGCCTTTTGTGAAAGCCCACCTCTTTTGCAATAAAAATATATAAACATATGGTTTATTTGGCCGACAAATTCAAATAAAGGTTTCATGTCATGTCCCAATATTGCATCTTTCAAATAAATAAATAAAGAAAAACATTGAGGAAGGGAACAAAAAAAAAGAAAAAAGAAAGGACCAAAGTCCAAACAAAAGACCTTGCGTGAAAGTGTGGAACACACAATTAGAAGCACCCTCTTAAGAGCAGAAAACACGAAACCTAGGACCTAAAACCATCATCAATAACACAAAGCAAGTTGTGCAAGGAGATGGACAAAAAACCTGAAAAACCCATCAAACTTAAAAGAGGCCTCTGCTGCCACAACTGAACATATAATCAAAAGAAATGGACCTCCAAAGGCCTTCACCGATCATGCCATGTTGGCACATCAATGAAGGAAACAATAGTTCATACACAATCTTTTGATATGTATTACACACCTTGTGATATATTTCTTTTTCAAGCAAACCCATACATGACCCTAGTGCACAACCCTAGTTAATCCTTAAATATATATATGTGTGTGTGTGTGTGTGTGTGTGTGTATACTCTACATTTTTCTCATAATATAATGTGCATTCAAAACCCATTAAAAATTAAAAATTGCTTAAAAATACTTTGTCATTAGATGGGGTTTTCCGACACACAAAAAATTCCTCAACCAACGGACCAACCGGATTCATGCACAAGTGGAAATTACATGATAGAGTCAACAAGGCTCTAGAGGGCTCAACTTACATACGTATACATCATCTTGTCGCCGTAGCATTGGTATCCGAAAAAAATAAAAAATCTATTGCACAGATTCTTCACTACGTGGGCTCGGTCAAGGACCCATGACCGGGTCATAGGGAGAGAGAGCTTGTGTTCTACCTTGGTGGATAAGTTAATTATTATGAATAACTTTTTTTGTACGTACCTAACAATTTTTGCACTCATTTTTCTAGCAGAAAAAAATTCTGTAACAATAAGTCCGCCAGGCACGCGTCTGTCCGTCCATCCATCCATCCATCCATCGGATGAGTAGTGTGTTTTGGAGTTTTGCCTGCTCGTCATACGGATGTGGCAGAAGGTGTGCCAAGAAAAAGCCCAGCCGAGTAATAATTCACAAGTGACGGAAAAGACCTTTCTGCCCCAAGTGACAGATTGAAAAATGAAGCAGAAATTTTATCCGGGTAAAGAGAGGGAGGGGGGGGGGGGGGGGGGGGGGGGGGGGTATTTTAACAATCCCCCTCCCACCCCACACCAAGGAACACCACAAAGCAAACTCGCTTGTTATATA
>Ga0116231_10008788_pt1 | contig 17503 bp, 10 predicted proteins | sample S1TSphgellanicum_2_FD_89695 | JGI IMG/M metagenome (GOLD analysis project Ga0116231, IMG submission 89695) | Host-associated microbial communities from peat moss isolated from Minnesota, USA - S1T2_Fd - Sphagnum magellanicum MG | ecosystem: Host-associated > Plants > Peat moss > Unclassified...
AAATTTTAAAAATTTTTGGTTTAATAAAAATAAAGGTTTTAAATTCTGGCCAATTGGAAAAAAAAAAATCCAAAATTAAAAGGGTGAAAATAAACACAATAAGCCCCCCCCCCCCCCCCCAAATTGTAGTCACACATATAGTCTTTCTGTAATTAAATTTTTTGGTAATGTATGGACATCACATCTTGGATTATTTTTGCTTGTTTTAAGTATATTTGATTAGCTTTAGACTTCATTTAATCAATTATTTTGAAAAATTCAATAAACATTGAAAAATTTGAACGTATGGAGTATATTCATAACAAAGTACTACCCATCACAAAGTTTGAAAATTTGAATATATACTTCAACACTAAAGTTGTGGATGGAATTCTTGGGTGAATTTTTTTTATGGTGTATGATATTGATATACATTAATTAAATCTAGGAAAATTTAAAACTTTAAAGTTTTTGGATGAAATTTCATTCAAAAATTGTGTTTTTTACATTTTTTTAGTAATGAATGCGTAATAATATATTTTTAAAGGAAAAACCACTACCATATCAAAGAGGAGGAGATTTTATAGATGGGCATTGCATTATTTTTTCAATTTTCTTTTGTTTGGTAAAGTTTCATGAATCACAAACATGAGGCCCTATTGTTGTTGAAAAATTGTAAGTTATATACTTCATGTACATTGATTTTATCTAGTCTTTTTCATCTAACCATTGGATCAAATTAATTTTGACTCATAATGAACTTTGAGTTCAAAAATGTTGTTGTGCAAATTTTAAAGTTTTGAACTTGTGTTTAGGTTAACCAAAGGATGCCATGATTTTAACCTATTGCATATTATAATACTTGTTACACGTCACTTTTTTTGAACAAAAGTGGTTCACCCTTACTGTGCTTTCATCCAAAAGATACTAAGTTTTGTTGCAAATACAAGTCATTTTCTTCATTTATGATCCCATTTGGGAAATAATAACACAAAAGAACTTCAACTAGACGCTTTGTTTGACTACACAAATGTTTGGTTACTACTATGGGTTTGATTATACCACTTAATCATGGGATATTTTAACATCCCATAACCAAGGTTGTCTTAAAATTAAACATTGAATAGGTAGAATCCGAAGCACTATTATGCATAAAGGTTACATTATATGAAATACCATGCACTAATATCCTAAGGTTGTAGACTAAACCAATGGGTTTCATAGTTTGATATGCCATCCATAGATTATAGAGGGTTGGTTGAGGTTTAAGTAGTCTTAATGTGACCCTTAACTTTTATGTGATTATATTAAATTTAGATTTGCCATTTAAAAACATGTCATCAACAAGGTTTTTCCCAATTTATACCTATATGATAGCCATATGATGATTTATAGTTACAAATGATAATATAAGTATAGTATGGTATTACATGTATTAGTTTTGAAACTAATGGTTTCATGATCTAAAACTTTTGAGTCAAATATCGTCTTAGCTTTAAAGTTATCTTAATGAGTTGACCTAAGTTCTTAGTATATTTTGTATCAAGAACTTGTTGATTGATATCTTGTAGAATTTGTTTTACAGATTGGACAATAGATGGAATAGGTATTGAAGGTTGCATTTACATAGGTAAAGATAATGGTACCAATGATGGAAGTGAGGTCACAATAGGTAATCCAAGCTAGTTAATATCAAAATATATAGGCTGATTTTTTGATTTAATCATCTCTTCATTTTACATTGCTTTGATGGTATTGGTAAATGTTTGACGAAGTTGTTTTTTTTCATCCTAGTCAACCAATGTTCGTGCCTTTAGTGGTTCACGTTCCTTGAACACTTGTTCTTAAACTACAAAATGATTTCAAATTACCACTACAACAACCATGTTAAATGAAATGTTATTCGAATGTGATTATTTTTGGACCTCAATTTTTGGAGTTTTACTTTGAAGTATTGCTTGTATAGGTAGATGCAAATTAAGGTGGCTCAAAAGCAATAAGAGTCCAAGTCCCAAAAGTTCATATTTTAACACTAGAATGGAAAAAATAATTAAAAATCAATTTTGAATGGGCCTTATGTGGTGACTAATCAACTAATGAAGTCCATATGAAAGGTTGCTCATCTAACCAATTCTTTGACATACATGTTTGGGTGAAAAAAATATCAATCCAACAAAAAATGACCAAGATAGGGACTTTTGAAAATAAGGTCCAAATTTTATCATTCAAAAGTCCAAAGTTATTTGTTGGATAAATTTTTTGTTGTAATTTTTTTCAATCCATATTTATTTTACCACCACGTATCATATATTGAGTCCCTATAAAAAATATTGAGATGAAATCATAATACAAAAAATGCATTTGAATGTTAATACAAAACCCAAAACATAATCATATGCTCACTTTAAAAGTACATTATTATATGATTGGTGTATGTATATTGAATTTCACCCCTCAATGAATATTCTTATTTGAGTTGGAAATTTTAATCCATAAATATTTTGTCAAATTAATGATTTTACAATGTGTTTGTGGCATTTCAATAGAATACACTTTGTAGAAAGTCCAGAAAGGGACAAAAAGTGGGCCACTGTAGCTTGCAACCACCCATATTTCAAATCTCCTTGGGCAATCCACAAATTTGTGGTCCACTTAGTTATAGAACAAACATGGATACTTAATTGGTACCCATACCAATTTGATTGGTTAAACTACTATTCTTGCCACAAAAATTGAAGAAGTTTTTGGTACTTCTTTATTTGTGGCCCAACAAGTTTTTGTACTATGGCCTTACATATTGGAATTTGTGAAATATTGATTATTATGATTAGAATACGTAGTGTTTAATTGAACTCCATTATGTTTGTTTGAATTTCTAAAAAACAAATTGTAAAATTTAGGTCCACTTTCTTCACAAATCACATCTTCCTTGTGTTCAATTAAGGTTTCTCGCTTTATTTTAGATATTGAAAGTTGGATGTATGGATGTAGTCCAACTTTAAAGATAATAATGATGTACATATTAGTGGCTTTGGTATGTAAACAATTAGTTAATTTAAGAATCTGTTTGTAACAAACTTCGACACCCTCCAACTTTTCTTCCTATTTGATACTCCTCAACTTTAGACATATCTGCTCATCATTCTTCTCCATTTTATAATGTTTACAGAAAGCTTGTTCCAATTTTACAAAAGTACAATTGGGATGATCATGTAGAATTTTTTTTCCCCATTCAAAAATACTGTCACAAAAAGTAAAGCCCAACAAATTAATGATGTTCTCATTAACTATTTATCCATTAATTTTGATAACTTTCTTGAATACTTAAATATGAGTGTCAAAATTTGTATCCTTGACATAAGTTGGATATAATAAATGCTTCCTTGTTGTAAGTCTTATCATTGCAACAAATTATGGGTATCATAATGGCATGAATGTACCCCAACTTGGATTAGGTGTAGACCATCCTCCATTAGGTGGTTCTTGTGGGATAGTTCCACCTCTTGCATTTAGTGGTGGTGAAACTAGTCGGCTATTTTGTCCATCACCACCTCCAACTATAACTTTTGCCAATCTTTGCTATGTCATGGTTAATATCTATGCATTGATCGAAATAAGTATAATCATAGGTACTTGGGTGGTTGGTATTGATGGACATGTGCCTCTCATCATGGAACACATCATCAAATTCCAAATGGGCATTAGTAAAATCATCATCACGTTTGTGTGTTTATTGGCATCATCAGTGTTCCCATTGGAAAAGCATAAGGGTTTGACCCATACCAATATGGAGGTACAACAATCAAAGGTTGTTATTCAATCCTTATTATTGTCCTCAAGCACTTTTCAACTTTTGGATTTACTATTGACAAATCAACAAAACTCACAATCATCAATGTTCAAAAAATTTGTAATGTGGTTGATTCAGTGGATTTGTTGTCAAATAACTCCTTTGAGTATTTTGAGCATAACTCCACAATTCGTCAATCATTTGATATTGAACTTTAGATGAAATGGAGGAACAATTGTGAATAATATGTGCATTCATATGACACAATTTACAAGCAAATCCATTTGTTTGCATTGGTTCAACTTGTGGAATATTTAGTGTCCTCCTTTAAACCCATACTACACATTTTATGCGACATTGCCTTATTGATCTTGGTTTGCATGCATGTTCATTGATACAACTAATCCATTAACATTGTTGTGATGTTGATTCATGGTTTGCATATTGATACTTTTGTTAAAAGTTTTTGGTCCATTTTCTTGAAAGTCCACGGCACTATTCGTTTGAACCAAATTTGATACATGAATTGCCTTCATTTGTCATTCGTGATTGGATTTTGTGATCTAGTTTTGGTAGCATCTTTTATATTAAAAAGATCTTTCAATGAATTCAACATATTTCCAACATTTCCAAATGTTTGCTATAGGTTTTACATTTTTCCCTGCTTTGCAACTTCATTAGAATTCTTCCTTTTTTTGAATGTTAATTCTGTTAACTTGTGAATCAGAGCCTACGTCTTTGGTGATTCTATCAATAAGTACCATTCTCAATGTATCAATATTATTTCTATCTTGATTTTGATTACTCTGATCAATCTATTTCTGTAAACTCCTTAGAACCATTCTTGACATGTTTGTTTTTATCACATACTTGGTTTCTAAATACAAATTCTATAAAGATATTTATCTTTTTAGCAATTATATATATATATTCCCATTACAAATTAAATTATTACCCAACTCAATATTTTCTTCAAATCTTTTTTACTAAGACAAATGATCAAAATCATTTCACACATGATTCAAAAACAATTAAACAACCGATCTAACACTAGAAATTCTCGAAGAATTCTTTTGAAATCCCTATTAAGTTTTTCAAATCCAAAGAATTTCTACAATTCTTCTTTGATTTGCAGTATACCTTCTATAGTCCTAAATCAAAGGAAACTGAAAAACTTAATTTGCTTCAATAATAATAATAATAAATCTTTATTACAATCATTCATCTCCAAGTACATGGTCATATGTACTTATATACAAGAATAGAGATAAATGATAACCAATAACAAACCAATAAAAACATAACCAATAAAGTTATTCAAAATTGTAAGATCTATGTACAACTATAGATCTAATAGCCCTAAATGACAACTACATATCACAAACTAAATAACATTTAGGTGCCCTTCCAAATACACTTTAAAAATATCCTGTTCTAATATAACCATATTTTGAAACTTGGGGAATTGGGGATTGGATCTTGTGGATTTTTTCACTTTACATTTGGGATATAACTTTGGGCAGGTCAATTTTTTTTCTTGGTCAGGTTTGGGGGAGGCTACTAGTGTGTTTCATGTGCTTTATGAAACACATTAATAAGCCTGCCCCAGACTTGCCCCAGACTATTACTACCATGTTCACCATGGTAGCATGTCTCATGTGAAAAATGGTGGTATTCATATTTGGTGTGCACACTAAATTGTGGTATTTATTTTTCATGCATTTAAAAAAACAAAAATTGGCACCATGAAATTCCAGAATGAGAAGTGAGGAGGGGTACTTGTGGAAAGGGTTGATTATTTCTTAAATAGAATTGAACATTTGTTGTAGGAAAGGTGCTTTTCACAACCCTGAAAAAAAACCCTAAACCCTAAACCCTAAACCCCAACAAGAAAAAAGGAAAAACAGAACTTGGGGTTATTAACAAAATCAAATCCCTGCACAACACTAGTCTAGTCCTTTTACCCAAAGAAAACATTACAATTCTCATAGTTTGGAAAAGGAGATGTTGAGCTGTTGATGCTTGGAAAAACCCAATGTGCAACCATGATACAACCAAATTTATCCAAGGGAGAAAGTGTGAATTGCATCAAGAAATTGGACATGTACAACACAATAGACCAGGAGACTTGAATAATGTGTAGAGGAAATGCATAAGGCAAATTCAAGTAGATTTGTTGCACATTAAGGGTCCTGGGATCGTGGGAGATTAACTATGTCATTTTTCTTGACCACATTATTATATGATATTAGCTTCTGTTGATGATCATGCACTTGGTAATAGTTGCAAAAATCTCTGTTGAACATGAGTTTTTTTTGAAATTATTGAATCTACCATCTCAGACCTTTACTGTCATTTAATGGCCTCATCCTTGCCCATTATGTGTTGGGTGCATCTCCTAGCTTACCGTTATTATTTAGCTTGCCCATAAGGTTTAGCTGTGGTGGACTCATCATGCTGCCTAACTCTTCACCTCCTAACCACAATCAAACACTATACATAGAAGTCAATTATTTCAAGAATCAGGGAAACAAAACTGCACAATAACATACTTCCAAACGTAACCCATTTTGTCAGTTGTTCAGACCCAAGGGAAAAACAAACATGTCAAGAATGAGTGAGTGAGTGTGGTCATGACCTTGTGAGTGTCACTTAAGAAGTATCAGACCATCACCTTCATCATAAATGGTAGTGACTAGTTGTCATTATTGGCTAATGGGAACTGAAGAATTCCTAATGGCTACTGGTGGGACATGTAGATGAGGGTATATCATAATCTATTGAAAATTTCAGGCAAACAATTATACAAAAATCTACATCATAAGTTTTTTGCATTTTTGTGCATTTTTGGAATGTGCAATAGGAAAACTTCAGTCATGATGTTGGCTCGAAAAACATAGCTAAATTGATCAAAGTAAATAGTTTACTCATTCAAACTCCAATAGGTTTGTGAGGGTCAGCTTCACCGCATTTGAGCTAAGCAAGCTTAACGGTTAAAAAGACTTCCACGAAAGGTTACATGTTTTGTGTTTGATTTGATCTCATCCGTTTGCCTCATTCTTTATTCCAGGTGAGGTCCTTGGATGAGGGCATTACTAGAATCCGGTCTACATTTATTTGTAATGCTCAAGCTTCCAAGGGCCTTACCCTATACAAAATTTCTGAAGAACAAGAAACAAGAGATGGTAGAGTTCTTTCTACTTAAGCATGCTTTGGAATCACCCAACAAAATGTAAACCTTGGTATAATCTAGAGCCACAAATGTAAAGTTTTGTGGTAGGGAGACCCAAAGAGATGCAAACAAACAAGAGATAAAACAAGAGAAGCAGAATTGTTGAGAAGGCACAAAAATTGACTAAGACAACAGATAATGTACAAAAGAGGCTGAATTTTTTTGCCTGAAGAATTCCCAAAGTAAGAAGAGCAAATTGAATTTTGTTCATATGTGGCAAAAATGTGTGATGAATTAACAGAGTGACATTATGTACCCATGCACAGCAGTGAACGATAAGTCCTCTACATGAAAACTCCTACATACGAATCCAGTAGAAATAAGAGCAATCCATGCTACCTAAAAATGCTATGAGGGGAGGTGCAAGCTTGGATCATTGCACTGAGGAAGGGAGATGGATACCTTGGCCCAAGTGCTCAAATTAAAAACTACCAACTTCAAGTTTTTTGTTACACTGCAAAAGAAGTTCTAAACATCAGCCCCTCATCAAAACATAAAAACAGAAAAATGGGTGTTTAAGGAGAAAACCTTGAGTGCTGTCCAAAAATATTGGATGCTGGTGAGGCCATGTTGTTCTATCTGTATTTGACATCTAGCAAGATTTTCAGACCTAGAGTTTGTTTGCATGTAATGTGAGCTCTTCTTACTAATGTCCCTTGGTTACAAGCCTAACTTACAAGCTTTAGTGTGTTTGTTCGTTGCACCACTCCCCTTACTAGTTGTCATTATGACCCATGTCCTCCCTTTTAGAATTCTGCTTTGCATGTTTGTCTGAAATAGGACAATATACTCAGAAGCACAAGGTAGTTAGGGACAAGGTGCAAGGTAAAAATATAGTTGGTACTTTTGATGAGGAAGACAATTTGATCCTTCTACTCCATCAGATTGTAACTGGTGACAATAGACACCATCTATGACCAACAAAGAATTAGTTGGGTGGTTTTGCTAAAAGGAGAGAGAGATGGTTTTGTTTCTTGTCTAGTGTTGGTGTAAGTACAACTTGTCTTTTCTTCATTTTATGCAGTCTCAAACTTGATGATGGCAACAGCGGTGTCTTTACTAATTCCATCTTTTTGTATATGGTTTGTTAATTCCATGTTTTTTCATATGGTTTGCAAAGCTTAGTTATTTTCCTGGGCAAATCCAAAAGCACCCAACAAATTCGGCGGTTGGTCTCCAGAGACTACGGGCTGCACCTTCATATATGGTTCAGTAGCAGCATGCAAACATGTTGTCAATATAGTCTCACAATGTGCATTGTGTTTGAAATGTAAAGATGTACAAGAAATTTTCTAGTGTATTTGAAAATGACCTTATAGAGTGGAAAACTATGGTTTCATCAAGGATGGATGCAAACTATGAACCACTGAGGTGCAATACCTAGAGATGGTAAATACAATTTGTACTGATTCTACTGTTAAGGGCATTAAGTTGGAGATTGGGTCTCGGTAATGTGATGTGGTGTAATGTTCAAAGCAGAACTGTAATAGGTTTGGTGTGGAACTCAAGAAAAGTGTCAAGATTCATGAGAGCATGTGGTTTATTGCTGATCGGAGAAGAAGCAACATTAGAAATTTCGGTGTGAGAAAGTTGGGTTAACACATTGTATGAGAGATCTATGTCAAATGCCATTTTCAATAACTTGAAAGTTTTGTCCAAAGAGATCTAAACTTGATAGATTTACAAATTAACTTTAGTTGGATTCATTGTATCATCATCCTTCATATGCCAAATCTGATTCTCATTGTAATTGAGGTGTTGAAAGGATTACAAAATATCAATCCAAGAGTAAACTCTCCAAGTTGTTTATCTAGCAATGTATTAGTGTATTGTCATGTGGGAAGGTAGATAGATACAAATTGCCCTTAATTTTTGGCCACACCAATACCAAGATTAGGTTGGTATGAAATTTTGCTCATTGGTTTGACAAAATGGCTTCAAATGACAAAATGTACACAAAATGTTTTGTAAATGCCCAAAACTATAAAACCTATTCCTTCCACACCAACCATTTCACATCACACCAACCCAATGTTTCAATTTATACGCATTAGGAGGCAAATTTGAATACTCAAAGTTGTAAATTGGCCTTTACAAGACTAGTCCATATAGGTTCTTCCACATATGAATAACACTTGAGTAGGGGTGCTAACCACAATTGAGAAGGTATTCGAAATGAAAGCAATAGTCCTTTAGGGTTTAGGGAAATATGTACACAAAAAGGTGGGATATGACATGTTAAAAAATTTAAGTCCAAAACTAGGCTTTTTAATTTCCTTTGTCTAATTTAGTACATTGGGTTAGATAAGGGCACCCTTTTGAAAACATTGTATCCACTATGTTTCCATGAAATGTGACTTTGTTCCATGCATATTTCAACACAAACTCATTGACTTCCTTCACACTTTTGAACACATGTGATGTCTTGAAATTCTTGAACCAAAAACCATCCAACAATTTCATTAGCACTTTCAATCAGAAAATTGCGGTTTTTTTTAGTCTTGGATTTCTTCAATTCCTTGTCTCAATTTTGAAACATATTAGTTTTAAGCTAAAAAACAAGCAATTTGGAATCCATTTTTGTTTTTGCCATTTTTCACCATAGTTTTACAAATTTGTAAAACAAAGGAAATATATGTATGTCATCCATGTTCCTAGACCAAATTTGCATAACAATTTACTCATTGTACTCATATTAAACTTTATTTTACAAACTACAGAACTTTCAAACCAATGGCATAATATATATTATTATTTTTTTGGTATGATATGCATACTTGGGAATGTAGATCAAGGTTTTCATTGGATAACAATATGAACATGTTAAAGGGAAAATAGGTTTGAAATTATGAACATTCCAAATGAAATACATATGTTATGGCAACTAACAAGACCTATCAAGCCCATTCCAAGTACATATTGCCCTATGACATATAGAGGTGCCTATTCTAGAATTGACATTGCTAACATTACAAGAAGTAAAATGTGCCAATTTTACGTGTACAAAAATGAACTTTGTTTTGAAACTTTCACACAATATTTCATTTCTTGAGGGATACATTTTCCCAAAAAATATGTGAACGTCACAATTTGGGTATTTTACAAATTTAACACAAATATCCCATTATTATAACATACATGTTATCACCAAGGAATGTTCCAATACTGAACTTGAAATTTATCATGACACAAAAAATACACACACACACACACACACACTTATACTTAAAAGGTTTCCATTTTAAAGAATCACATGTTTGTAAAAATCAACTTGATTTACGAGAAAATGAAGTTGCTTATCATTTTGTTATTCAATTTGGGTGTCAATATTATCCTCTTGGTCTTCTAGCTGTATTTTAAATGGCTTTGTAATCTCCTATTCTATGACAAAATTATAATCATACAACCTACCTTTACCTAAACAAAGTAAATTTGCAATTACAATATATCTTTTTTATTTCAAGGAAAAGATTCATAAATGTCTTTTGAATGCAAATCCATGTTTTCATTTGGGATTAACACATTTAACAAAAAAAATATTCTATCAATGTCCTCCAACATCATTAACCTTCCACATCCCTTCAAAATGTCTTCAATTGAATTGGTTTATTTAGCTCAATCACTCTCAATCAATCACTTAAAAACAAAAAGTGTGATCAAATTTGGTCCAATCCAATCAACTTGTGCAACCTAATTACTTTTAATTGGTTGCATGAAAAAAATTCCTATGACCATGATAAAATCTAATTGGTAGTAAACAAGCTAGGTTAGATGAAATCACTTTCCAATCTAAAAATAAAATTGGATTAACAATCAAAACCTAAATGGATGATAGTTCACATTTGATATTTTTGTCAACAAACTTCCTACACAAATTGGATTACAAATAGGTTGATATGGTTGATGTAATTAATCCCTATTATTATTAGTTGTCATCAACGTTTTTGGTATAGAGTTGCAAAAAATGATTAGAAATTCATGTTGTTGTTTGCAATTGTGAATTAATTGTGACATAGTTGTAATGCCTAGTGGCAAAATTGACAAATTTCGTGTTTGTGATTTGCATTGAATTGAACTGAATGTAATTCCAATTATTAATTTGAATTAAAATTATTGGATTTGATTGAGTTCAAATTGAATTGAATTGAATTCAAATTTTCTTGAAGAGAAATGGGATGCAAATTGTAGTTGACAAGGTATTGAAATTTGTTCATGGCTATAGTTCAAAAAAAGAATCTTTGAAAAGGCACAAAGCTGAAAAAAAAATCTTTTTGTTCCTCTTTATTGGGAATTGGCTAAACATATTATAGTTTGGAATTATCCAAAGGATGACATTTGGAATTTAATATTGTCCTACCTAAACTAGTCTTGATGAATCATTTTGTCACTAGATTTTAGGGGCATTTCTAGAAAGCTCAAACATAACATAAATAGAAAAACTATGAGAACAAAGAATATATTTTAAAATTAAAAAAAATCTAGGCAAATAAGACATTCTTATTGCCAAAAAAAGAACAAAAACAACCATTGAGCTATACTAACCATTGCGCCTCACCCCAAGGGGCTTAGGCTACCACAAAATTCAATCAACAATCCTAGCCTTGGGACATTGGAAATTCTAATAAATTTTCTTATCTAGTTTTAAGACACATAATATACTTAGGCCTTCACAATACCATAGACATTTTATATTTGACAACATTTAATAGCAATGAGAAAAACTAAATCACATAGCGTAACCCACAATTCTTAGAATTTTGTTACAAGGTAAGACATAACAAACAAAAGTGCCTACACACACACATGGCACACATGCACATGAGAAGGTGCTTGTGTCTACATAACACAATGGAATGTGAAATATGCACATAATTTAAAAGACATAAACAACCATCAATGTGAAATTGTAGCAATATAATTGAAGTGGAAATGTATGTGTTAAAATGAAATTGAATCATGAAGCACCAAACTCAAGCAAGATAAAAACAATGATGAGATGATTGTGCATGATAATGAGACTTACAAAGGAAATCAAATTCAAAAGTGTCACAAATGCAAGTTTATGAGTTTTAACTAAAATTTTATTTCAAAAGGATTGAAAAGTTTTAATTTCCCACCATATGGAGACTTTGATATTGCAATCAACAACCATTCAAATGCATTAGGTCAAAATTGTCACAAGTGCAAATGCCACCGTGCATATTGTTTCATTCATAAAATTTTATCAACACCTCCATCATGCATCCTTTGGCATACTTTTGAACTTATTGTCAAACATCCAAAAGAATTTATTTATTAAAAACAACTAATATCATAAATGAAAACTATGATCCAAAAGCCATAGTTTTAGAAAAAAACAAAATGATTAGCATGCAACAACAAAATGACATGTCTACGTATAAAAAACTATTTAGCATCAATATAATGGGGAAGATGTGGAGACCAAATATGAAGGAATTAGGACAAAGGAGTTGGGTTCATCAATTATTATTAACACATTGTTTGAAAAAATTAAATTGCCTTCACAATTGTCACATTTGTTTTTAGTTTAGTTGTAAAAACTTGAAAACAAACTTTGAAAACAAAATTGGCTTTAGACAAATGCATGATAGCTAAAATCTTAAGAAACACTAGAGATTCAAACATGGATAATGTGTGATAATTGTCCATTATGAAAGGTGCTTTTCTCTTGTTGATTTAAAGATGATAGGGCACTATCAAAGTAGGTCATTAAAGAAACAATCAACAACCTTGGGCAAATGAACACTTTCATGGGGTGATGAATTTTTGTTAACTAGATAAAAGCCAATGTCAAAGACCTTGTTGACAACCTCCGAGGCAACTCACATTGATATGAGTAATTGGTTAGCCCATGAACATTTCATTCATTTAACTTGTTACATTTACCACAAATGACACTACAAACAAATCACAATTTATTTGACCAAAAAAATTGGTTAAAAAAAAAAGAAGCAAAAAGTGACATTTACCAACTTGATCAATTAGTCATATTGGACAAGTTGATTTTGACATGTCCAATTTGATTGAGTTTTCTTGGCTAGGTTTTTTTACTGGGCTTTTTAAACTTTCAAATAAGATTGAGCAATGAGAAAATTTATAATTTGTTATTATTATTGTAAAATTAATGCCCAAGATAATAATAATTTATTGACTTAGCTACCGATCTACCCTAATAAATAATGCAAAAAAAAAAACCTACCTACCTAGGCTAACATATGGCTTAGACTAGCTAAGCCATCAATATAATGGCCTAAATTGCAAGTGTGAGGATTTGAACTTTTCACCTTCAAATTGAGGAGTCAAGTCTTTTACCATTGCACCGTCACCTTCATAAGGTAAAACTTTTGTGAACATATTATAATGAACATGTTCAATTCTTCTCCACTATTTACATAGGTAGATAGGTAAGGTAGTTTTACTTAGGTAAAAACTAGCCTATACTAGCCTAAGCCATGCTATATTAACCTTGCATACCTAAGCTATACTCAATTATTTACATTAGCTTATATGTACTAACTTACACATATGCTAGCTTAAGGTACTTATATTAAGTTAGGTAGCTACCTAAGCGAAGTTAGTACCTACATATGTAATACTAACCCATGTTAGGTTTAATATCACTAACCTAAGCCTAAATAACATGTAGGCATACTAGGTATATTATCATAGCTATAAGTTTATGTATGTTAGTTTAGATAACACTAGTTTGAACCCCGTGCCTAATGCACATGTGTGTGTGTATTTGACGGCACATATTACAAAATTACAATTACAAACTACATTTTCAAAACCTCTTTATATACGACATTCCACATGTATCCATTGGGACCTTGGCCACTGAAAATTTTGATGTTTGCATTGCTTATGACCTGTGAGATAGCAACATACAGCTGACCATGGGAATAGACTGGAGACGACAAATATACCCCAGCGTTGAGACCAACAATAAAAGATTCTTCGAAATCAATGCATCTCTGGGCAAAGCCCAAAACTCTAAACACTACCTCCAACTTCTATTTCTTCTTGTTTGATTCCCCAAACCCTAACCCTAAATTCACTGACTACCACATTTGCGATCCTTCGATGACTTCCCAAAATACAATGTGCATACATACATACTCACTTTGCTGACTCCAAAATATATTCATTTTCAGACATTGGTTAACCCTATCTTTTGTTGGGCCCTGCCCCCACAGGGACAGGGACTATTGCATTGGATCCAACTTTTGGAAGCTTTACCTTATTAGAACCAGTTTCACATTAAGCGAACCGGTTTCGTTGTTGAAAGCGTCTGTATTCCACTCTTTCTCTGCCCCCTCGAAGTAAACAGACCATGACAAGACGGATGGATGATTGGATGACAGGACAGATGGATGAAATGATGCTTCACGACGTCCTTTACTATATGTACTCCAACTAGGATGATGTCTTCTGTGTTCAATTATGGAAGTAAATTTGGGCAAATATAAAAAAACAGGATCTACCCTTATGGTCAAGTAATGTTTGGTGAATTGAACACAAAAGTGTGTACAAACTATAAATGTGCAAAACTCAGGAAGGCTGCTACTTGTAAATTATAATGTTTGGTTATATAATCACTGGTCTAGTTCATTTTATTTTTTCTAAATCTGGTATTGAGGTTCTAGTTCCACATATAAATGGAACTGGATATCCAGTTTCAGTTATGGTTCTTCAAAAGTATAAATTCCATTTGTGATTCAATAAGTACCAGATCAGATCTGGTTTTCACTAATTTGAATTGGAACTGATGGTTTTCACCTGTCAAATTGTATACCCACCCAACACTAGCTAATCCTGTTTTTAAAAATTGCCAAAAATTGGCAGATTTCTATCACCACATGTCAAAAGCAATTCAGAAAATTGTGTTTTCATATCACATTCAAGCAGGGGGCGAATAGTATGGAAGGATGCTCAGTGTTTTGGATGCTTAGATTCGCGTTTATAATTTATTTATTGTCAAGTTTGGCTAAACCTTTTATGGATTATGACCACCTTATTTATGTCACAAAATTATAAAAAGGAACAATGCTGTGTAATCTCTACAGCTTAAAGAAAAAGTGTACCCTTTCAGTGGAACATCAACTAGTTCATAAAATCTAACAATATCCTTTACAAGGACCTATGTTATCCACCACATCAAGGCAATGAAATCTACATGCAAAGTCCTGAAAAGTAAAAGAAAGAAAAAAATACTTATTTACAAAAACACAAGTTAAATGTGGAAAGTGGGTGCTAACACTCAAGTTATTCATCTCTCCTATTCATTGGATGAGGTGCCTCCCAGGTTCAATTTTTCTTTTTTGGCAATGAGCCAATTTGATTGACCCATCACTCAAAAAAAAAATGAAACCATGAAAACACCCCAAAATAGAAGGTTTTATTTTGAAATATAGAGTTCCTTCTATTTTATGAGTCTTTTCTCCAACCTGACAAGTACTTAGGGAATATTTTGCAAACTCATTAACATCCTAAATCATCGAACAACAATCTCCACATAAATAAGTATGGCATATACCCCTTGATTTCAATAAGGAGATTTTACACTTATGTGCAGTTCAGTGAAATAGGTTTATGCAAGTTTCAACAAAGTAACCCGTGGTCATGGTAGTTGCTTGAATTATTGTGATCGTAAGAGATGATATGCGAGTTAATGCAACTTGTTATTTACATAATTAGCAAGTTTGCACATGGGATGAGGTTTGGCAATTGGAATTTATGCATTTTGAATGGAGGCTGACAGAAACACATCACTCATCCAAGCTACGATATTTAACAGGAACGAAAGTCGGCGAGAAGGAAGTCTGTTAGGGTGAAAATAAATGATCGATTGATGATTAAATCGCTGATCTCACAAGGCTGCAACCAATTCCGTGTTGCAGAATGGCCCGCGGTGGCAGATTCTCAAAGGGCAGCGTTCACTAGCGAGGCCTGTGTTCGTGCGCTTTGCAAAATCGGTTACCGCCGGTGCGTTCTGTGGTGTAACGAGCAGGTTACCTGCGTTCAAAAGTCACAGGAATACCTTAACAGGGTCGTTCCCTTTCACTGCGGAATTCTACTTGAAGAATCGCGCCGCACGCGTGGGGGAATCCTCTTCTGAATTTTATGAAGACGAGAGAGCAAGAGAAGAACCATGAGTAAGCCAAACTCCGCCGAACTGCGAAAAACAAAGCCTAAAAGGGAATATTCAGCCACAAATTTCTCATTTTTTCTCTTAAAAAAACTTTGCAGAATTTGGAGGGGAAATTTTTTGCCACATTTGGACTCTGAGATTTTAGTTTGGTAGCATTATATAACTATTTAGACAGGTTCTCAAAACCTGTCACCATCCAATGCTAAATCCCTCTTGGGATGCTAGCCAATGACACAACATCACAAAATTGAAATAGATATCACTGATCCAGATACCAAAAGCATGAATTCTAGAGATGGGTAAATTAGACGTATAAAAAACTCCCTTTATTTTGCAGAAAATCCAGCATGAGACAACCAGAGACAACTCTGGCCGAGCACACTTTGATTTTCACATTTGTACATGGACGTGTGCTTTAATATTTCAATACGCAGAGCAGTCTAAGAAGTGATGAACTAGACTAATCATAAGATATGCATATAAGCAGGTGCAGCCCATCAGCTCTCCTCATGCCTCAGACATCAAGGAAGAGACATTCTTATTTCCAACAGCAAAAAACAAAGACTCATAATCAGTGAAGTTCCGAGCCATCAAAACGCAAGGGTTATTTAAACACAGTCAGTCCCCCTCTGGTTTGAATACACATGAAAATAAATTACGGTCGGAGCAAATTATAGGAGCTGTGGTTTAGGAAGCATTCAGAGCTATGGCAGCTATATCAAGCAGCACGGTATTTGCTGCGGACGACGTAGATGCAGCAACATCACAAGTTACAGAAGGTCCTCCAGTTGTTGCCGGTAGTATAGAATTGCCAGCTGAATGTAAATTGTTCATCTCGATCCCTTCCTGTGGATGTTCTCCTGTCCCTATAGTTCCAACCCCATCAAAACGGAAGGGACCTTTTCAACACAGTTAGTAACCTCTGGTTTCAATAGACAGAACAAGGATGTATACGAAAGTCTCGTTGACAATGAGTAGCTAGCAAAATAACTCAGATTCAAGATAATCGGGCGAGTTCTGCAGTGGGAGTTTTTCATTTTGTAACATACCATCGCTCGCGCTTGTAGGCCGAATTCGTGCCGATGTAGGGGCCGATACTGATGACCAGTTCCGCATGTTGAGACGCAAGCCACAGCCAGCGATGATGATGACAAAGAAGAAAACGACCAGCCTTAATATCAGCGTGGCAGAATCTGAAGCAAAGCTCGATGCTAGTGCCTGCCATCCGCTCGTTGGTGGTGAAGCAACAACTACACTCATGGCTAGATGGCTGATTCTTGCAATCTATTTTAGAAATTGAAGGATAGCTCTCTTTCACAAACTGTCAGCT